>VMHT01137235.1_pt1 | contig 40358 bp, 33 predicted proteins | sample 4693611 | NCBI WGS metagenome assembly VMHT01 (sample SAMN12280063, study PRJNA550983) | marine metagenome | isolation source: seawater sampled from same location over 5 years 0.02-0.2 micron viral filtrate | place: USA: collected off the coast of southern California halfway between the port... ...
TATTTTTATTGGCCAACTGATCGACTTACTCAAAATTCCCTCTATCAGTGCAGATCCATATTATAAAGAGGACGTCAAAAAAACAGCAAAATGGATAGAAAACGCCCTCCACGACATCGGTTGTTCCTCTGTAAAAATCTATGAAACAGCAGGTCATCCTGTGGTTTATGGAGAAATCTTGGTCTCCAAAAATACTCCCACCGTTTTGGTTTACGGTCATTATGACGTTCAACCACCCGATCCCATAGAACTATGGGAAAGTCCTCCTTTTGAACCGTTTATTAAAAGGACTGAATTGCACCCCAACGGTGCCATTTTTGCCAGAGGCGCTTGTGATGATAAAGGTCAAATGTTAATGCACCTCAAGGCCGTTGAACTGTTAATGAAAAACAACGCACTCCACTGCAATGTTAAATTTGTGATCGAAGGGGAGGAAGAAGTGGGCAGTGATCACTTGGAAAAATTCATTACAGATCACAAAAGCATCTTGCAATCGGAAATCATAATCATCTCAGATACGGGAATCAACAGTATTGAAAATCCGGCGATCACAACAGGGCTGAGGGGATTAAGCTATATGGAGGTTACGGTAACTGGTCCAAACAGGGATTTACATTCCGGCTTATATGGGGGAACAGTGGCCAATCCAATCAATGTTTTGTGTGATATGATAGCATCCCTGCACGATGAAGATAAAAAAGTAAACATTCCCGAGTTCTATGACCAGGTGGAGGAAATTTCTGGACTGCAGCGCAAGAAAATGAATGAAAATGGTACAGACGAAAAAAAATTTAAGGCCTCAATCGGTATCAATGCTGTAATGGGGGAAAAGGGATTTACCACACTGGATCGGAGGTCAATCCGCCCTACTCTCGATGTCAATGGAATTTGGGGTGGTTATACAGGAGAAGGTGCAAAAACAGTTATTCCCAGTCAAGCCCATGCAAAAATTTCTATGCGCTTGGTACCCCATCAAAATTGGAAAAAGATCAGTGAATTGTTTGAAAAACATTTTAAATCAATTGCCCCTGAAGGAGTAAAAGTTAAGGTAACCACCCATCATGGTGGCAATGCCTATGTGACACCCACCGATTCCTTGGCCTATAAGGCCGCCGAGAAAGCATATAGCGACGTTTTCGGTGTTGTCCCCTTCGCCAAAAGAGACGGAGGGAGTATTCCCATTGTTCCCATGTTCGAAAAAGTTTTAGGCACCAAAACCTTGCTTATGGGCTTTGGTTTTGATAGCGATGCGATTCATTCACCCAATGAACACTATGGAATTGATAACTTCCTAAAAGGCATTGAGACCATTAGTCTTTTTTACTCTCATTTTTCAGATTTACACAAGAACCTATAAGCCTTTAATTATTGAGTAAGAAAAGGTCTGAAGCAATGCCATCTGTTAAAAACTTGGCACTTTTAGAAACTTTAAGTGTATCTCCATCCCAATATAGCCTTTGATCAATGAGATGGTTTTCTACTTGTTTTTCTAAATAATTGGAATAACGTTTACCAAAAGTTTCATTTATCTTTTGTAAAGAAACGCCCCAAGAAGTTCTCAAACCCGTCATCAAATACTCATTAAAAGCCTCGTGAGTACTTAGATTTTCAAATTCGGAGGGTAAAACTCCCTGTTGAATAGATTTCAGATATTTTAAATTGTTGGACGGATTCCAACTTCTTTTTCTTTTCCCATCAAAACTATGGGCTGCAGGGCCAATTCCCATATAAGCTTTACGCTTCCAATAATTGGAGTTATTCAATGCATTAAAACCCTGCTTGCTAAAATTAGAAAATTCATAATTTTCATATCCTGTCTCCTCCATTTTACAAACCATCCAATCGTATTGAGACTTAACTCGGTCTTCATCTAGGAGTTGGACTTCCTTTTTTTTTAACTGATACGCCAAAACTGTCTTGGGTTCTACCGTAAGCGCATAAGTGGAAAGATGCGGGATATCAAAAGACAAAGCTTGATTCAAATTTTTTTTCCAGCTCGAAAGATCACTTGAAGGGGTTCCGTAAATTAAATCAACAGAAAAGTTTTCAAAAAGCTGTGCCGTCCACTCAATGGTTTTGATCCCTTGATCTGAATTGTGAATCCGGTTCATCAACTTCAATTCAGCATCTGAAAAGGACTGGATACCAATACTTAAACGATTGATCCCAATGGAGGATAGGGATGCCAAATATTCATAAGAAACATCATCCGGGTTGACCTCGATGGTAATTTCAATATTTTTGTGGAGTTTAAAGCTTTTAATCACCACATTGAGCAGGCGGTCGATTGACTGTGGGAGCATCAAAGAAGGAGAACCTCCTCCAAAATAAATACTTTCAAGTTGAGCAGGTATCTCTTCGATTCTCAATTCTATCTCCTTTTCAAATGCTTCAAGCATTTCTTTTTGATACTTTAATTGGGTAGAAAAGTGAAAATTACAGTAATGACAAGCTTGACGGCAAAAAGGAAAATGAAAATAAATACCAGCCATCAATCCGATTTTACTTTTTTTGGATTTTGATTGACATAAGCCTCCCAACCGGTGTAACTCTTTGCTATTTTGGAACGACCCTGATTGAAAAAATGACAGACAGCAGCAGCCAAACCATCGGTCGCATCAAGGTTTTTGGGCAGTTCTTTGATTTTAAAAAGACTTTGTAACATTTTGGCAACTTGCTCTTTGGAAGCATTACCGTTACCGGTAATGGCCATTTTTATTTTTTTGGGAGAATACTCAGTGATGGGAACTTCACGAAACAAACCCGCCGCCATCGCTACGCCCTGTGCCCTGCCCAATTTAAGCATTGACTGAACATTTTTACCATAAAATGGTGCTTCGATCGCTATTTCATCCGGATGGTACTCTTCGATAAGTCCTAAGGTTCTTGCAAAAATTTGCTGGAGCTTCAAATAATGATTGTCGTATTTTTTAAGCTGAAGCTCGTGCATTTGAATGAGCTTCATTTGGCCCTTTTGTACCTTGATCAATCCAAAACCCATAATGGTAGTTCCCGGATCAATTCCCAATATAATTTGATCTTCTAAATTCATTAAATGGGCTGAGCCCTGATTAAGATCGGTAGCGTAAATTGGGCATCCACGTAGACCCCCACGTTCGTTTTGGTGGCCGGAAGTGCCTCCGGCAGATTGGCCACCGCATCATTGAGCGTGGATTCCAAATAGGGAAGTGCATCTGAAACACTAATAGGGATTTCAGCCTCTACCAAACTAAAAACACCCTTTTTATCAACTTTTAGGGTTAAAACAATATTTTCCTCAAGTGGTGTACTGGCCACCAAATTAGCATCAAAGATAGCCGTCGTCAAACGCTCTGAAATAATATTTTGAAAACACTCCAATTGTTCATCTTTTTCCAGGGATTCACACTCAGGATAGCTGGGAGCTTGATCTTTTTTTGACCAGCTCGATGCTTTCTTGATCTCTTTACTGGATACGGTCGTTGACTCGAACAACTCGCAGGAAGATAAATGAATGACCAAAAAAAGGAGCAGAATATGTAATATTATTTTTTTTGTTTCCATTGTGGGTTATTTTATGGATATTTAAAAATACAAACTTTTGAACTATTTATTATTCAAACATTTTTATTTTTAAGCTAATAAAGTATTAAACCTCAAACTTAAATATGGATTTAGCACTCATCATTCTTGGAATTTTATTGATTTTCATTGGCATAATCGGAAGTTTTGTCCCCGTCATACCGGGGCCTATAACGGCTTGGTTAGGTTTGTTGATTTTGTATCAAACTTCTTTACTGACATCAGATTTCACTTTTTTGGCGACTACTTTTTCAATCGCTATCGGGGTTTTTATTTTGGATTATTTTATCCCGCTGATCGGTGCTAAAAAATTTGGAGGAACGAAATCAGGTATGATTGGTGCTACACTGGGATTGTTGGTTGGATTGATCTTTTTAGGTCCTTTGGGTATTTTTTTGGGAAGCTTCTCCGGTGCGTTCGTGGGAGAGTTGATTAATGACCCAAAAGATAAACGTACTGCTCTCAGGGCAGCCTCCGGCTCATTGATCGGTTTTTTAACGGGGGTATTTTTGAAATTTTCCGTTACTTTAATCTTTGGCTATTATTTCTTTAAAATTTTATGGGATAGTCGTTTTTTATTCTAATCATTTATGTGTGTGTAAATTCTTACAAATTAATAAGTTGAAACAACTGATGTACGGAGAGGATTATTTTTGTTAATTTTACAATAACATTTATGGAGTTATTTCTAATTACTTTTACGCTATTGGCTATTGCTTTTGCTGGAATTGCGATCAAAATTTGGGCAAAAAAAGGAGGAGAATTTTCTGGCACTTGTGCCAGCCAAAGCCCTTTTCTCAACAAAGATAACCAAACCTGCAGCTACTGTGGAAAATTACCTTCGGAGCAGAATTGCCGTACAAACCCACAGCACAACTAATCTTCTTTCTTCAACCCCGATATGAAGAATGTTAAACTTGTCATTGAAAGGGCACAGGGTCAAGATCAAAAAGCATTCAATGATCTGTTTAATTACCATTGGGGATATCTCTATAATTTTCAGCTAAAAAAAACAGGGAATAAGGATTTAGCGGAGGAAATTTCGATCATCACATTCGCAAGAGCCTTTGATCGCATCTCAACTTTCAACGATAAATTTGAATTCAAAACTTGGCTCTTGACCATTTCCAAAAACATATACAATGATCTATTAAGAAAGGAAAACAACAAAAAAAATCCTACAACATTATTCTACCCTACCGATTTGCAGGAGTTTGTAACAGAAAACCATCCCTCCCCTGAAGAGGTTTTGATCACCAACCAAGATTTAGAATCTCTACTCAACAAAATAAAATCACTCAAGCAAGATTATCGAAAAATTTTACTATTTCGATTTTTTGACGGACTTTCCTACAAAGAGATCAGTAAAAAAATGGATCAACCCATTAATACGATAAAAGTAAAGCTTTTAAGGGCTAAAAATTTGCTAAACCAGAAAATTGAGGATGCTGCTGAGTAAGCTGAGAAAATTAGGCCCGGGTCTGCTATTTGCAGGCGCAGCCATAGGGGTCTCCCACTTGGTTCAATCCACTCGTGCCGGGGCCGATTACGGCTGGGGGCTCTTGTGGGCCTTACTACTGGTCAATCTTTTTAAATACCCTTTTTTTCAATTTGGGCCTCGGTATGCCTTGGCTACTGGAGAAAGTCTGTTAGATGGATATTTCAAACTGGGTAAAATTTATTTGTGGCTCTATTTTTTTCTAAATATCGCCACCATGTTTACCATCCAAACGGCTGTTACTATTGTCACGGCCGGGTTGGCTTCAAATCTCTTCGACATCAGCTCTAATATGATCTATTGGAGCATAGGCGTTACGGCAATCTGCTACATCATACTGTTGATCGGTCGATACCGATTGTTGGATAAAATCATCAAAGCCATTATCATTATCCTTACCATAAGCAGTATTCTTGCGGTTACGATCGCATTCTCTAAGGGAAATACCTCTCTTGGTTTTACCCAGATATTTCCCGATGGAGCCGGTTTGTTATTTGTGATCGCTTTTATGGGCTGGATGCCAGCACCTTTGGATATTTCCATATGGCACTCCATTTGGATTTTGGAAAAAAAGACCAACCTCAACAATAAATTATCGCTTAAGGAGGGGCTTTTCGATTTCAACGTTGGGTATTTTACAACCGTAATTTTAGGCATTTGTTTTGTAGGCTTGGGAGCACTGGTGATGTTTGGTTCAGGCCTTGAATTTTCAAATAAAGGAAATGTATTTGCAGGACAGTTGATAGACCTTTATACCTCAAACCTGGGAGAAGCTTGGTATGGTGTTATTGCCATTGCAGCCTTGACCACCATGATCAGTACCACCATTACCACTCTGGATGCCTCACCTCGAGCTATGTCCAAGACCGTTCAGTTGCTCTTTCAACAAAAAAACAAAGATTTCTACATGCTTTGGATCACCATTTTGGCTCTGGGTACTTGTTTGATTTTTCTTTTTTTACTCTCCGAAATGGGCCTTTTGGTTCAAATCGCTACCGTTTTATCTTTTATCACAGCTCCATTTTACGCCATCTTGAATTACCGTCTGATTACTAGCGACCATATGCCGAAAGAGAATCGTCCCTCCCGAAAAATTAAAATCCTTAGTCTTTTGAGTATTATTTTCTTGACCGGTTTCACCGGGGTCTATCTTTTGAGTCTATAAATTAAGTTTGTATCTTTGAAAAAAAAGTTTTGGAGATCGCAGAGAGAGAAAGCAAGGGTGTAGGCAAACCAAAATGGATCAGAGTAAAACTCCCTACAGGAAAAAAATACACAGAACTCAGAGGGCTGGTAGATCAGTACAAACTTAATACGATCTGTACTTCGGGCAGTTGTCCCAATATGGGAGAGTGTTGGGCCGAAGGGACAGCTACCTTTATGATATTGGGAAACATCTGTACCCGCTCCTGTGGATTTTGTGGTGTCAAAACCGGAAGACCCGGAAATGTGGACTGGGAAGAACCTGAAAAAGTCGCACAGTCCATTAAGATCATGAAAATCAAACATGCTGTGATAACATCCGTAGACCGCGATGATCTCAAAGACATGGGCTCCATTATCTGGAATGAAACCATCAAAGCTGTCCGCAGGTTGAATGCCAACACTACTTTAGAAACTTTAATTCCTGATTTTCAGGGAAACAAAACAAATATTGATCGTATCATAGAAGCCGCTCCCGAGGTCGTTTCACACAACCTCGAAACCGTCAGAAGGCTGACCAGAGAGGTGAGGGTACAAGCCAAATACGACCAGAGTTTAGAGGTTTTGCAATATCTCAAACAAATGGGAGTCAATCGCACCAAGTCCGGAATTATGCTGGGACTGGGAGAAACGGAAGAAGAAGTATTTGAGACACTGCATGATCTCAGAAATGCAGAGGTAGAAGTCGTAACCATTGGTCAATACCTTCAACCCAGTAAAAAGCATTTACCCGTAAAGTCTTTCATTTCACCGGATACTTTCAATAAGTACGAAACTGTTGCCAATGACTTGGGATTTAGGCATGTAGAAAGTGGTCCATTGGTCCGATCTTCCTACAAGGCGCATAAACACGTTCACTAAACTTCTATGATCATCCTCTCAAAAAGATCTTGTTCTTCCTCGAAAACAAAATCAAGTTCGATTGTTAAACAATACAATCTATCGTTATTGAGGGTTTGTTCGAGTTTGGCATAATCCTTTTCAGTCGTTAGAATTAATTTATTTCCGGCACGTTCATTGATCATCTTTGCATCAGCGTGATAATAAGGGTGATGGTCTTTGAACTCAAGATGATCAAATTTACCGTATTGTTTTTTCAAATAAGTGACCAAATGATGGGAGTCAGCAATTCCCGTTACCAATAAAAAATCCTCATCAGACAATACGCTCTTATCAATGGTGTTGTCCTGTTGTGTCAAGACATCTGCATAACGTATTTTGGTGAAAAAAACGGGGATGTTCAGATTGACCTTTTTAAGGAATTCATTTTTTTGACCAAGGGATAGATCTTGCGGCGCTCTGGTGATCAATAAGATATCGGCCCGTTTGACCCCGGAACTGAATTCTCTCAATTTCCCGGCAGGAAAAACAAAATCTCTAAAATAGGGCTGTTGGAATGAAGAGGTCATGATCATCAGATGAGGACGTACCAAACGATGTTGCATCACATCGTCCAAGACCACCCAATCCGGTGGCGTTGCACTTTTTTCCAATGCTTTTATTCCAAGGGTTCTTTTTTCAGAGACCACGACAACAGTCTTGGGATAACGATTGAAAAATTGATACGGTTCATCGCCCAAGGTAGCGGGGGTATCTTCTGGCCCTGCAATGATCAAACCTCTGGTTTTTCTTCCATAACCTCTGCTCAATGTAGCAACGCGATGATCCTTGAGCATTTTTATCAGGTGCATTACCACTACGGATTTTCCGGTACCCCCCATAGCAAGGTTTCCCACACCAATGGATTTGATCGTTGGATTTTCTGATACTAATATTCCCGAATCAAATAGCTTATTCCTGATGGCCATGAGCCAACCATAAAGGATCCCGAATGGAAAAAAAAGTAGGCGAGCGTTTTTCAATTTATGTATAACTGTGTCAAATTTAGGAAAACCCATTTTAGGATTGTTAAAACCGCTGTTTTCCTCACACCCGAAAGATAGTATTATATTTGCAATCAACAGCATCGAGATGAAGATTCAGGAAATCATATCAATATTGGAACAATGGGCACCTACAGCCTATGCAGAGGATTTTGACAATGTAGGTTTACTGCTGGGAGAGGCAGAAACCCAATGTACCGGAATACTCATTACACACGATGTATTAGAAAATGTGGTCGATGAGGCTGTGGCCAAAAAATTCAATTTTATCGTATGTTTTCATCCCATTATTTTTTCGGGCTTAAAAAAATTGACCGGCAAAACGTATGTCGAACGCGTTGTGGCAAAAGCCATTAAAAACGATATTGCTGTTTATGCCATACATACAGCCTTGGACAACCACAAAAAAGGAGTGAGCCATACTCTGGCAAACGCATTAGGGTTGACCGACATCCGTGTACTGATCCCTAAAGAAAATACCCTGAAACAATTGACCACATATGTCCCCGAAGAAAACGCTATCGCACTATTGGAAAAACTTTATCAGGCGGGTGCGGGTTCCTTGGGAAACTACGACCAGTGCAGTTTTGTCTCCTCAGGAACAGGATCATTCAGAGGAAATGAAAATTCTCAACCCCAAATAGGGCAGCGAATGATACGCGAAGAAGTTCAAGAGGTTCAACTCAACTTAGTTTTCCAAAAACACTTAGAACAAAAAATCCTCCAAACACTTTTTGAAAACCACCCTTACGAGGAGGTTGCTTACGAAATTTACCCTTTGGACAATCCCTACCGAGAGATCGGTATGGGGAGTGTAGGTACATTGAAAAAAGAAATGACAGAAGAAGAATTTTTGAAGTGGATTGGACAAAAACTGGAAACAAAATTTCTGCGACACTCTGCCATCAGAAATCAAAAAATTAAAAAAGTAGCGGTTCTTGGCGGCTCGGGAAGTTTTGCCATCCCCAAAGCAGAACAAATTAAAGCCGATGCGTTGGTCACAGCAGATCTGAAATATCACGATTTTTTTCAAGCAGATAATCAGATACTTTTGGTCGATGGCGGGCATTATGAAACAGAGCGTTTCACAAAAAAATTGATACACGACCATCTTATCGAAAAATTACCTAATTTTGAAATCGCTTTATCTAAGTCGATAACCAACCCTGTAAATTATTTTTCTGATGGCAAAAAAGAATGAGGTAACCGTAGAAGACAAACTAAGAGCCCTTTACGATTTACAACTTATTGATTCTCGTGTAGATGAAATTCGAAATGTGAGAGGGGAATTACCCCTCGAAGTCGAAGATCTGGAAAATGAGATCGCCGGTTTAGAAAAAAGATTAGAAAACTTCAACCAAGAGGTAAGTGATTTTGATTTTCAAACCAATGAGCAAAAAAACAGTATAGAAGTCGCCAAAGAGGAGTTTAAAAAATACGAAGAAAAGCTAAAAAATGTTCGAAACAACAGAGAGTACAATTCGATTGTAAAAGAACAAGAATATCAAGAGCTTGAAATTCAGTTGGCCGAAAAAAGAATTAAAGAATTTGTCGCCAAAAAAGAACTCAAGTTAGAGGTCATTAAACAACTCGACGAAAAATTAAATGAACGTAAGAAGCATTTAAAGGCCAAAAAAGGAGAATTGGACGAAATCCTCAAGGAGACTGAAAAAGAAGAAAGCCTGTTGGCCAAAAAAGCCACAGAGTTTGAAGGCAAAATAGAATCTCACCTTTTTGAGGCTTATCAGAAGATCAGGAAGAATGTTAAAAATGGATTGGCCATTGTCGCCATCGAAAGAGGCGCTTCAGGTGGATCTTATTTTACCATTCCTCCCCAAATCCAGATGGAAATCGCTTCCCGACAAAAGATCATTACCGATGAGCACAGTGGCAGAATCCTTGTTGACTCTGAACTGGCAAAAGAGGAACGTGAAAAAATGGATACAATCTTTTCTTCCAAAAAATAGTCTCAAATCGATCAGTATAATCTGAGAATTTACTAATGGTTTGATTTTTTAAGTTAGAGAATTTTCCTTTTTTGGATTAAAAAAATTGGCTTTATCATTTTACTCCCATCACTACCAAAGTTCCTTTCCAATCGTCTTTTCCTCCAAAATGATGAGAGGAAATCTTTCTAAATCCTGCCTTTGTAAAAAAATTGATCCAAGTATTCTTTGAGAATAATTGCATGGTATTAACGCCACAATCCTCTTGCCAAGAATGGCAGGGAGTATTTTCTTGATAAAAATCAATGCCCATAATTAGTTTAGCTCCCGGATTGAGCCAAAAATCAAAAATATTCCGGATCAATGCATCGGGCTGTTCTACATAGTAGAAAACCTCCATAGAATGAACTACATCAAAAGTCGTAGAGGGAATCCACACCCTGATATCCTCGCAAAAATAATCACCCCCCATACCCATTGATTTGGCTTTATCAATCATATGTTGTGAGCCATCAACTCCGGCAGCATATTGACAATGAGGATGATCGACCAACTCTCGAACCACCCAACCGTTGCCACAACCTACATCCAAAAAATTGAATTTTTTTTGATCGGTTATGGCCAGTTCAATCATTGCTTTCACAGAATCTTCATGTCCCTTTGCCATCCTCTCATCTCGGCCCGTCAAGGCCCAATTACCAAAAACATCTATTGGATCCTTCTTCATCTTTTTTAATATAAAATTAATTTCAAAAGTACGATTTCGTATCTAAAGAAATTTAATTGGGAAGAAGTGGTGCTCTTGCAGAAAAATCTCAAATCGGCATTCGTTAATCCTTGTTCGGTGTTCATGATCTGCCTTCGGCAGACCCCCGCTCCCGCACGATTCCAATCGAGTGGGATAAACTTTCATTACCCTGTCTATAGCAGACAGGCCTGTCTGCCCTGTATGCCGACAGGCAGGCGACAGGCAGGCACAGGCAGGACAGCAGGGGTTAAATCTTTTTCTACAAAAAAACCCCAACTTAAATTGAGGTTAAATTGGTGGGCGCGAAGGGATTCGAACCCCTGACCCCTTGGGTGTAAACCAAGTGCTCTGAACCAACTGAGCTACGCGCCCGATTTTTGATGGGCAAATATAGAAAAAAACGACTTAATATGGTTTGTTTTTAAATCAGTCTATTTCAAATTCATTGCTCTGTGAAATAATTTATCAATAATAGTGGTGGGTTGACCAATATAATGTTCGAAATAGGTCTTTTCAACCTCACGATCACAGTCGTGAACCAATAGATGGCGGGTTTTCAGTTGTGAAGCAGAGTAAATGCTCTGCATTCTTCCGGGAACTTTATCGTTGTATCCTCTAGGCCCATCGACAAAAACCACATCCCAAACGGTGTTTTTGACATAGTCGGGTAATTTCATCTGCAGACGATCCTTTTGGCCTAGAAGTTTTTCCCAATTTTTTCTGCGGGTCGAATAGCCTACTTTTAAAACATTGATTTCAGGACTCACTTTCCTGCTAAATCTGATCCACTTACTAATGTCCTCCAAAAAAAGGGTGTTTCCTCCCTCGTTTAGGGAATACCAGAGGCTACTGTCTTTTCCAACGCTGAAAACCAAAATATTTCCGGGTGTGTATTGCTTGATCAATTCTCCTATAAATTCATACTCCGCAGCACTCCCATTACCGGGATTTGAAGCCTCCAAGGATTCATATGGGTTCATTATATTTTTTTAGATGTAGTATGCAAATTTAAAAAGTTTGTCGGGTTGATGCTCAGAATTTTAGAGAATCTCAGCCACCACAAACGTACTGCCCCCTATATAGATAAAATTATCGTCCTGCGATTGGTTTTTGGCGGCAGAGTAAGCGGCATCAACAGAGGGGTAAATTTGATGATGGAGGTCTAAATTCTGAGCAACCTTCTCGAGGTTCTCAATTGACATGGCCCTTGGGATTTTGGGAGCGCATAAGTAAAATCGAGCACTATGGGGGAAAAGTTGGAGTATTTCGTCTATGGCTTTGTCCTTGACAAAACCCAAAACCAAATGAAGTTGACCATACGAATGTGATTCGATCTGGGAAATGATGAATTGTAACCCCTCCTTGTTGTGAGCCACATCGGCAACAATTTTTGGCGCATCATTCAAGACTTGCCATCTGCCCTGAATACCGGTATTGGCCACCACATTCATCAAGCCCTCTTTTAATTTTTCCGGATGGAGTTTAAACCCTTGTAAATGACTGAGTCCAACCACTGCAGTATGAATGTTCTGTCGCTGATAAGTTCCTTTTAGATCAGAGGTATAACCAGAATTATCTATTTGATCTGCAAAGATGATTGCTGACTCCATTTGCCGGGCTTTCTCTTGGAAAACAGCTTGGGTTTCTGATTGGGTCAAACCGATAATAACTGGAGTATGAGGTTTGATGATTCCTGCTTTTTCCCGGGCTATTGCCTCTAAACTGTCTCCCAAAAACTGCATATGATCCCAGCCTATATTTGTAATCACACAAAACTCGGGTTGGATCAGATTGGTTCCGTCCAGTCTTCCTCCCATACCCACCTCAATGACTGCTATGTCCACTTTCTTTTTCGAAAAATAAGAAAAAGCCAAGCCCACGGTCATCTCAAAAAAAGACAGAGAATGGGACTCAAAATAACTGCGGTGGCTTTGGACAAAGTCCACCACAAATTCTTTTTCAATGAACTTACCATTGATTTTAATTCTTTCTCTAAAGTCTTTTAAATGCGGTGAGGTATAAAGGCCCACTTGATAGCCGTGTTGTTGTAAAACAGAGGCCATTAAATGAGCCGTAGAACCTTTTCCATTGGTTCCGGCCACATGGATGGTTTTGATCTGCTCTTGAGGTTGATTGAGATGGTCACAAAAGTCCTGCATACGAGACAAGTCGGGACGATAGGCTTGGGCTCCTTTTTTTTGATACATCGGAAGTTGAGACAACATCCATGCCAAAATGTAATCGTATTTTTCCAATCTATTCCCCCAATTTGAACTGAATCACAACAAAACCGATTTGTTGGGCGGGAGCTTTAGCATCCGGAAACCATTTGTGAAGAAGGGCAGTTTCTTTGGCGGGTTGAAGTAAACAGGGATGCGTATTGGTGGTACCCTTAACCCCCGGCTCTGCCTGAACCACATTCCCTTGACGGTCCACTGTTATTCTGACCACTACAACACCCTCTTGGTTGCACAGTTGGGTTACTTTTCCGCGCGACTCCAAACGCCGCCCATTCAACCCAAACCCTTTGCCCATTCCGCCTGGCCCTGCTAAATTGAAATAACTGTTGGCATATGGGTTACCCTCAAATTTCCCCTTATCTCCCTCTACTTGGTCGTTGCCCTCACCTAGTTGAGCCACTTTTTCCAGGGTTTTTTTTTGATTGACCAACTTAGACAAGATGTTTTTGGTCGTTTGATCTACTTTTGGTTTGGGTGGTTCCACTTTCTTGGGAACATCTTTTACCGGTGGCGTTTGTTTTTTTTCTTTTTTGGAGGTAACAGCGACATCGCTGGTCTCTTGGGTAGCTACTTTGGTTTGTGTTACTCTCTTTGGTCCTGCTTTTGGGCTTGTTTTTTTAGGTGTAGGTTGTGGGGTTGTTTTGGTTACAAGCGGTTTTTGAGGTTGTGTCTTACCCATACCCTGAGAAGCAATACCGAAATTGACCTCCATCCCAAAACTAATTGGTGGATCATAATACTTCAAACCCAATAGAAAAAATAAAAAGATCAATAATGCGGTGATCAAAGTAGTAATGACTGCCGATTTTTTTTCGTGTGGTGTTTTGAGATATTTCATGGTGCATCTACCGCCAGAACAACTTTTATGCTGTTTTGATTGGCTATATTCATTACATAAACCACCTGATCTATAGGAACTTTCTCCTCTGCCCTGAGTACAATGGCAGGTGCACTGGAGCCCTTTAGTTTAGCAATCAATTCTTGTTCTATTCGACCTTTGGAAATCTGTTTGGAATCCAAATAGAATTGAGAACGGTTGTTGATGGTCAAGGATACGGTATTGCGGTTTTCGGTTTTACCCTTGGCCTGTGGTAGTTTGACATCAATGGTGTCCAAGTTTTTGGCCAATGTTGAGGCAATCATAAAAAAAATCAACAACAGAAAAACAATGTCCGTCATTGAGGACATATTAAATTCCGGTGTGATCTTATTTCTTCCTTTCAGATTCATCTTAGGCAGGTTCGTTCAATAAATCGAAAAATTCTAATGAGGTGGCCTCCATTTGATAGACTACTTTGTTGGTTTTTACCACCAAATGGTTGTAAGTGATATAGCCAACGATTCCCACAATAAGGCCCGCCACAGTCGTTGTCATGGCAGTATAGAGGCCGTTAGATAAAAGCTGCATATCAATGTTTCCTCCGGCATTTGAAATTTCGAAAATGGATAAGATCATTCCAATAACCGTACCCAAGAATCCAATCATGGGAGCGGCTCCTGCAATGGTAGCCAAAATACTGACGTTTTTCTCTAATTTATAAATTTCCAGCCGACCGGCATTTTCTATGGTGGTGCTGATGTCTTCTAATGGTCTTCCGATCCTAGAAAGACCTTTGGCGATCAATCTGGCTACAGGTTTATTTTCACTCAAACAAAGGGCTTGTGCCCCGTCAATTTTATGGTTCAAAACATAGGTTTTGATTTGTGCCATGAAATTGGGGCTGATCTTGGAAGCAGACTTGATGGCGAATAATCGCTCAAAGTAAATGTAAATGACAATGATCAATAAAAGAAAAAGCAAACCAATGATCAACTGACCTCCCAATCCACCGTCTTTGACCAACTCGATGAGTGATAGGGTTTTTTCTGTCTGTAGAGGGGCATTCTGTATTAAAATCATTAGGCCTAAGTTTTATCATTAAAACGATGGTGGCAGAAAAAAATTTTACCTTACTACAAAATAAAATCCCGCATTAAAATGAAGGTAAGCGAACCGGCAACAAAACCTGCCAAGGCCAACCACGATATTTTTTTCAAATACCAGAAAAATTCAATTCTCTCCATTCCCATGGCCACCACACCTGCTGCCGAACCGATGATGAGCACGCTCCCACCCGTTCCGGCAGAGAAGGCTATAAAATGCCATAGTGGGTGATCCATCATTTCAGAGAACATACCCATACTGGCAGCCACCAACGGAACATTATCGATGATGGCAGAGCCTATTCCTAATAACATTACCACAATATCAGAATTGGGAATTGCTGTATTCAAGGAGTCTGCAAATTCAAACAACATTCCCAAAGATTCCAGTGCAGCAACTGCCAATAAAATTCCTAAAAAGAAAAGTATACTAGGCAATTCTATCTTGGATAAAGAAGCGTGAACAGGACTGTGACTTGAGTATTCCTCGTGTTCTGCATCTATTGAGGTAAATCCAAATTTGGCACTACTAAAGTACTCCGCAAAAGTAGCAACGACAGCTAGAGAAAGCATCATCCCCACATAGGGAGGCAAATGGGTGAAAGTTTTGAACACAGGAACGAAAACAATGGCTAGAAGCCCGATGTAAAGCATTGAGGCTCCGTATTTGTGGGTGTCGCTGTCCATTTCGTCTAACTCATCGGTAATATCTCCTTTGAAAGCCGGTAAAGTGGTCGCCAGCAATACAGGAACTAACACACAGACCAATGAGGGAATGAGCAAGTAAATGATGAGTTTGACAGTTGTTACTTTATTTCCGATCCACAACATGGTGGTGGTTACATCCCCTATAGGAGACCAAGCCCCTCCTGCATTGGCTGCGATGACAATCAAACCTGCGAACCAAATTCTGGTGTTGCGTTCTTTGATAACTTTCTGCAATATGGTGATCAAAACTATTGTGGCGGTCAGGTTGTCTATAATAGCTGAAAGAATAAATGCCAACAAAGAGAAAATGATGAGCAAGCCTTTTTTAGATTTCGTTTTGATGAATCTTTTGATGGTGGCAAAACCATTAAAGTAGTCGATGATCTCTACGATAGTCATGGCTCCTAACAAGAAAATGATGATCTCAGAGGTTTTGCCTAAATGATGCAACAAAACTTCTTCTAAATGAGAAGGTTTGAGTTCTCTGAGAAAGGTATCAACTTCAAATACAGGTAAGTGAAAAACAGAAATCAAAGCCCACAAAATAGACATCATCGCCAAAGCAGGTATCAATTTATCGATCTTTAGAGATTGTTCTAGTGTGATGGCAAGATAGCCTAACGCAAATATTGTGATGAGTGTAATCTCCATGATATTTGTCAAGTATTAAGGTATGATTTTAAAATGGAGCATTAATGTATAAATAATCTTAATCATATAGTGGATTTTGGAATAAATATTTTTCCCGTGCAGTGGTCCTGTTTCGCTCCCGTCACACTGGCCAGACAATTTACTGAGCCTTGCCACTTCAGCAAACCCAAAAAAGCGAAGATCAATGCCTCTTTAGAATCAATTAGTTCAGGGGAAGGAATCTCGACTTTTGCATTGGATATTTTTTGAATTGATTGAACCAAAAAAGTATTGTATGCTCCACCACCGGTTAACATCACAGATCCATCTTTAGGTAAACATTTTGATATTTCTTGAGCAATATGAAGGGTGTAGGTATGCAACAAATCTTGTGCATTATACTCATTGTAATTATTTAATAGCTTAAAAATAGATTCCTGAACCCACTCCATCCCCAAAGATTTAGGGGGTTTTTTTGAATAAAATTGAAGTTGCTCCAATTGTTCTAAAAGTGCGGGTATGATTTTCCCATTACTAGCAGTTTTTCCTCCCTCGTCGTAGGGTAAATTGAGCCGATGGGCCAAATAATTTAAAACGGTATTAACAGCACATATGTCATAAGCCAAAACCGTTTGATCTTGTAAAATACTTATATTCGAAAATCCCCCTAAATTGACACAAGCTTTATGACTACTGAAAAGCATTTTATCACCCATGGGAACCAATGGTGCCCCTTGCCCTCCAAGAGCTACATCTTGAACTCTAAAGTCACAAACTACCGGCCATCCAATGCGGTCTGCCAAATGACTCAAGTTGCCTATCTGTAATGTAAAACCTTTTTCGGGCTGATGAAAAACTGTATGGCCGTGAGAGGCTACCGCATCCAATACTTCTATTTTTTCATTGGTGATGAATTCACCGATAATACCTCCCAAAAAATCAGTATATTCAGTGTTGAGTTTTTTAAGCGCAGCGGAGGATAAATGAATCGATTCGCTCAGTTTATTTTTCCAATCATTGTCATAATCAACGGTTTGGGAAGCTAAAATTTGAAATGTCCATTGATTCCTTTTTGCGAACTTTACATAAACAAGATCGATGCCATCCAATGATGTTCCCGACATACAGCCAATCAGATAATAAATACTGGTTTTTACTTGGGTTGACAAGTTGTGCTTGTGTTTAGAATTAAAAAATAAATTTTAAAAATAAATGATTAAAACCAACAATTGATTAGACATTTAGCAAAATTTAAAGCTTAAAATCATAATTTGACAATTGTACTTTATTGTAATTGACAACCTTTTGGGCTTAGAATTTAAACATTTATTTTTGAAGTCCTTTATTTAAAAAATCTTTTAAATGTTACCAGAAAAGCAAGGATTATATTCCCCTGAAAACGAGCACGACAACTGTGGTGCAGGTTTTATTTGTAGTCTTCAGGGAAAGAAAACCAATGACATCATACACAAAGCCTTAGATATTTTGGTTAAGTTGGAGCATCGTGGTGCGGTCAGTGCCGATGGAAAAACAGGTGACGGAGCCGGGATCTTGATTGAAATCCCACATGATTTTTTTGTAAAAAAATGCGATTTTAAACTTCCTGAATTTCATGAATATGCTGTAGGAATGGTTTTTCTTCCCCAAAAAGAAAACCAAATGGATTTTTGTATCAAAACCTTTGAAAGCGAAATCAAAAGACAAAATTTAGAAATTTTGGGATGGAGAAAAGTACCCGTAGACCAGAGTCAAGTCGGCGCAATCGCTGCTCAAACCGAACCGGAAGTACGTCAAATTTTTGTAGGAAAAGGAGAAAATGATCTTAGCGAGCAGGAGTTCAACACCAAACTTTACATTGTCAGAAAGGTGGCTGAACACCAAATCCAAGCTTCAAAGCTCTCTCAAGCCAATTATTTTTATCTCCCCAGTTTTTCAACCCATACCTTGATATACAAAGGACTTTTGACCCCCGAAGACATCAATGCCTACTACAAAGACCTCAACGATCCCTTGGTGGTCACTCGATTAGCTCTGGTTCACCAAAGGTTTTCCACCAACACCTTCCCAACCTGGGACTTAGCACAACCTTTCCGCTACATGTGTCACAATGGTGAGATCAATACTTTCAGGGGGAATTACAGTCGAATGCAGACCCGTGAAGAACTCTTCGAAAGCGATGCCTTTGGAGATGACATCAAAAAAATATTACCTGTAGTATTGCCCGGCAAATCCGACTCTTCCTCTATGGACATGGCGGTAGAATTATTGTTGGCCACCGGAAGGTCTTTGCCCGAGGTGATGATGATGATGGTTCCCGAAGCATGGGAAAGACATTTGTCTATGGACGATGACAAAAAAGCATTTTATGAATACAATGCTTGTATCATGGAACCATGGGATGGCCCCGCCTCTATTCCTTTTACCGACGGTAAATACATCGGAGCCCTTTTGGATCGCAACGGACTTAGGCCATCACGCTACACTGTTACCAAAGACGGTTATGTGGTAATGTCTTCCGAAGCCGGAGTGTTGGACATCGAACCCGATAATGTCGAAAAACACGGAAGGTTGGAACCCGGAAGAATGTTCCTTGTCAATATGGATGAAGGTAGGATCATAGAAGATGGCGAGATCAAAAAAGAGATTGTGGGGAAAAAACCTTACCGAAAATGGCTCAATGAAAATTTATTAGAACTCAAAGAAGTTCCTTACACAGGCAATAAGACTCCTGTAGAAAAAGAAAACTTTGAAACGCGTCTGCGTCTTTTCGGATATACCCAAGAAGACATCAAAACCATCATCAACCCTATGAGTGTCAATGCTAAAGAAGCCATTGGTTCAATGGGAACCGACACTCCCTTGGCAGTTTTGTCCGACCGGCCTCAATTGATCTACAACTATTTCAAACAACTTTTTGCCCAAGTGACCAACCCCCCACTGGACGGCATCAGAGAAGAAATTGTGACCGATACCAGCCTGAGCATTGGTAGTGATTACAACATATTTGAGGTAGTTTCTGAGCAGTGTAAAAAATTGAGAATCCAAAATCCGGTCATTTCCAATGAAGATTTGGATAAAATAAAATACATCAAACACAATGACTACAAAGCTGAATCCATCAACACCTTGTATGACGTAGCTAAGGGACACAACGGACTTGAAGCAGCATTAAGTCAAATGATCATAGAGATTGAAAAAGCAGTAGATGAAGGAGCCAACATCATCATCCTATCGGATCGTGGTGTATCTGCACAAAAGGCTCCTATACCCATGCTTTTGGCTTGCTCTCATGCTCATCATGGGCTTAAAAAGCTCAAAAAGCGGTCAATGTTCGGCATCATCATAGAATCTGCAGAACCAAGAGAACCCCACCATTTTTCGTTACTCTTTGGATATGGTGCCAGTGCCATCAACCCCTACATGGTCAATGAAATCATTACCCACCAGGTAGAAAACAATGTTATTCAAGGGCTTACGGTAGAAAAAGCAATAGACAATTTTAATAAAGCCATCGCCAAAGGGATTGTCAAGGTGATGAACAAAATCGGAATTTCGACACTACACTCCTATCGCGGAGCTCAAATTTTTGAAGCTTTAGGATTGAACGAAAAGTTTATCGAAACCTATTTTTGTAAAACTGCTACTCGTATTGAAGGAATCGGCCTATACGAAATCGAAAAGGAAATCAACACGCGTTTCCATAAAGCCTACAGCCAAAAAAAAACCCCCGGAATGCCACTGGAAATAGGAGGCGATTATCGTTGGAGAAGAGATGGCGAAAAACATATGTTGAACCCTGCCAGTATTGCCAAGCTTCAACAGGCAGTAAGGCAAAATAAATTTGAAACCTACGAAGTTTATTCAAAATTGATCAATGAGCAAAGTGAAAAACTGATGACCTTGAGGGGGATGTTCGAATTTTCCAGCTTTGATCCCATCCCGCTTGAGGAGGTTGAACCTTGGACGGAAATCGTAAAACGCTTTAAAACGGGAGCTATGTCCTTGGGATCCATTAGTGCCGAAGCCCACGAGAACTTGGCCATTGCCATGAATCGAATTGGCGCTAAAAGCAACTCGGGAGAGGGTGGCGAAGATCCTAAAAGATTCCAGCCCGATATGGATGGTAACTGGAAAAATAGTGCCATCAAACAGGTGGCCTCTGGAAGATTTGGAGTGTCCAGTCACTATCTGAGTTCTGCCAAAGAAATTCAAATCAAAATGGCTCAAGGGGCAAAACCCGGAGAAGGAGGTCAATTGCCCGGCCCCAAAGTCAATCCCTATATTGCATCCGTAAGGAATTCAACTCCCTACGTTGGATTGATCTCTCCCCCACCCCACCACGACATTTATTCGATAGAGGACTTGGCGCAATTGATTTATGACCTCAAAAACGCCAATCGCGAAGCCAGGATCAACGTAAAATTAGTCTCTGAGGTAGGAGTAGGAACCATCGCCGCAGGGGTAGCCAAAGCCAAGGCAGATGTCATTCTGATCTCCGGCTACGACGGCGGAACCGGTGCTTCTCCCCTGACCTCCCTAAAACACGCCGGATTACCGTGGGAGTTGGGTATTGCAGAAGCTCAACAAACCTTGGTTATGAACGATTTACGCTCACGTATCGTTCTCGAATGCGACGGTCAAATGAAAACCGGACGTGATGTAGCTGTAGCCTGTCTATTGGGTGCTGAAGAATTTGGATTCTCCACTGCCCCATTGGTAGCCTCCGGATGTATTATGATGCGTGCTTGCCACCTCAACACCTGCCCCGTAGGAATTGCCACTCAGGATCCTGAGTTGCGAAAAAACTTCAAAGGCAAGCCCGAACATGTCATCAACTTCATGTATTTCGTGGCTCAAGAGTTGAGAGAAATCATGGCCAGTTTAGGATTCAGAACCATGAACGAGATGGTTGGACAATCACAGAAACTCAATATGAACAAAGCCATCGACCACTACAAAGCACAAGGAATAGATTTATCACAAATCCTTTACAAACCGGAAGTCCCGGATTATGTAGACACCTATAATACCAAAAAGCAAGACCACGGTTTGGAAAAAGTGCTGGACTTTAAAATCGTTTCCAAAGCCCATACAGCCATCTACAGGAAAGACCCACAACACCTGGAATTTGACATCAAGAATACCAACCGATCCGTAGGAGCCATTTTGAGTAATGAGATTTCCAAAATACACGGGGCCAACGGCCTTCCGAAGGATACCCTGAGCATCCATTTCAAAGGAACCGCAGGGCAAAGTTTTGGTGCTTTTGCTACCAAAGGGTTGTTCTTGAAGGTGATTGGAAACTGCAACGATTATTTTGGAAAAGGATTGTCAGGTGGAAAACTCGTAGCGCAAGTACCCAAGGAGGCTACTTTTAAAGCCGATGAAAACATCATCATCGGGAATGTTGCCTTGTATGGAGCCGTAACCGGTGAGGCTTACATCAACGGAGTGGCTGGCGAGAGATTCTGTGTCAGAAATTCCGGTGCCACTGCCGTAGTCGAGGGTATCGGGGATCATGGATGTGAATACATGACCGGGGGGATCGCTTTAGTAATCGGTCAGTTTGGAAGAAATTTTGCTGCCGGAATGAGTGGTGGAATTGCATATCTCTACAGTGATGACGGCACTTTTGATGACAGAAAATTCAACCTGGAAATGGTAGAATTGGAAGACCTGACCGAAAAAGATCTTGAAAAAGTAGAGAAATTACTCAACAACCATGTTGATTATACGAATAGCTCTCGTGCAAAAAGCATCCTAAAGAACTGGGATAAGAACAGCAAAAAATTCATCAAAGTAATGCCCACAGATTACAAGAGAGCCCTAAAAATTTTAGCAAAAGAAGCAGAAGAAGCAAAAATCAATTGATTATGGGAAAGTTAAGAGGATTTATGGAATACGATAGAATTAAGGAGCACGTTGTGGCACCGGATGAGCGTATTCAGAATTACAAAGAATTTACGATTGCCCCAAAGAATGAGAAGTTACAGGAACAAGGCGGTAGGTGTATGGATTGCGGGGTTCCCTTTTGTCATAGTGGCTGTCCTCTGGGCAATTTGATCCCGGACTTCAACGATGCCGTTCACAAAAATGAATGGGAAAAGGCCCTAACGATTTTACATTCCACCAACAATTTTCCAGAATTTACCGGTAGGCTCTGTCCTGCTCCTTGTGAAGAGGCATGTGTATTAGGGATCATCAATCCACCGGTATCCATCGAATTGATCGAAAAATACATCGTAGAACGCGGATTTTCGGAAGGCTGGATCAAGCCTCAACCGCCCCAAAATAGAACAGGAAAAACAGTTGCCGTCATTGGATCAGGCCCTGCAGGGATGGCTGCAGCACAGCAGCTCAACCGTGCAGGACATACCGTTACTGTTTTTGAAAGAGACAATAAAATCGGGGGATTACTGCGATATGGCATCCCTGATTTTAAGATGGAAAAAAATGTAATCGATCGTCGACTCGAAATACTCGAAGCAGAAGGAATCATTTTTAAATGTGATATTGAGGTAGGAAAAACCATTAATGCCCAAGACATTGAAAATGAATTTGACGCTGTGGTACTTTGCACCGGAGCCAGTGTCAAACGAGAACTCCCTATTCCCGGTGCCGACCTGAAAGGAGTAGTACAAGCCATGGACTTTTTACCCCACAACAACAAAGCCGTTGACGGTCTACACAAACGCGATCCCAAATACTTGGCCAAAGACAAGAACGTGATCGTTATCGGAGGAGGAGATACGGGTTCAGACTGTATCGGAACCTCTAACCGTCAAGGGGCAAAAAGCGTTACTAATTTTGAGATCATGCCCAAACCGGCTGACGGAAGAACAGAAGACAACCCTTGGCCCTATTGGCCCTTCAAACTCAAAACCAGCTCCTCTCATGAGGAAGGCAGCCACAGAGAGTGGAGTATATTGACCAAAGAGTTTATTGGTGATCAAAAAGGTAATCTTAAAGGTTTAAAAACGGTTGAGGTAGAGTGGAAAAAAATCCCCGGAGAAAGACCTCAACTAAAGGAAATCAAAGGTTCTGAAAAAGAATGGCCGTGTGAATTGGCACTGTTGGCGTTAGGATTCACCGGCCCGGAGAGATCGCTCCCGGAGCAATTTGGCTTGACCTTCGATCCCAGGGGAAATATTAAAGGAGAAAAGCAATATCAGACCAATAAGCCCAATATTTTTACTGCCGGAGATGCTCGAAGAGGGCAATCTTTGATTGTTTGGGCCATTTCTGAAGGTCGTGAAGCAGCTCACCAGATTGACACTTATCTGATGTGTGATTCAGAGCTCCCTCAAAAAAATATGGCGGGAGATTTGATGGCGGTATAGCTTATCTATAAAATAATCTCAGTTGATCGGCGTTCCATTCGACAAATGATCAAAATCCTCGATTCAAAAATGATTGAAGATCATTTTTGAAATGGAAAAAATATCATCATCTATGCAGGACATTATGGGAATTGGGAATGGTTTGGAGCATTTCCGCTGTTAGTACCCTATAAACTGAATACTTTTTATCAGCCGCTACAAAACCCTTATTTTGACCAACTCATGACGCTCATTCGAAGTCGATTCGATTTGGAGTGCATTCCCTCCCACCGAGGCTATAAAAAATGGTTGAAATGAAGACAAAAAACATCAAACTCATGACCCTTATGGTGGGGGATCAAAGTCCCGCTGATGATAAAAATGTTGTTTGGTCTGATTTTTTTGATCGCAAAACAGCTTTCCTGACAGGCGTAGAACGGATCTCCAAAAAATTAGACCTATTAGTGGTTTTTCCCCATTTTACAAAACCCAAAAGGGGATACTATGAAATTCGCTTCGTTCCTCTTCGGCCAAACAAAGGCAGTAAAACTCAAAATAACCTGATTCAGGATTTTTCGCATGTCTTTCAAAAAGCCATTACAGATGCTCCCGAGATGTGGCTGTGGACCCATATACGGTGGAAACTTTCTGCTAAAAATTGATTTTAAACTTTACTGAAAAAAGTTCCAAACCAACCCAAAACGAATGGAGGAATCTCGATAGGGGGTAAAGGGAGCTGAGTAAAAATTATATCCCGTCATATCACTGTTGAAATGCTCATACTTCAAAAACAATCGTGTTTGTTGTATTTTGGCATTGATGAAGAAATCCAACCGTGGGAATTTTCCAATCTTTGTGTGGTTTTGAGAAACAAATTCACCCAAATGTGCGCTGTATCTATCGGCGTAAAATTCTGTAAAATACTGAGCGGTGATACCGGTTTGTAAATAAAGTGCCTTATTAAAAAGTTGACTGGAAAAAAGGAAAGAAGTCCTCAGGTTCCACTCCGGAACATTGAGGGGTTGAAAAACATTCTCCTCACTGCCATGCGATACCTGTTGGTACTGCGCTTTGTTGGCCAACGTAAATTTCCAAAAATCCAGTTGCTGTGAAAAACGCAATTTGAGATATTGGATTGTTCCCTCATATTGTTCCGGACTTACAACCAACTGTTCTTCCTTTTTGATATCATCACGAGCGGATTTGGAATCCTGACCGGAACCCGGTAAGAGATTTTTAAAATAGGTGTAATTGTTCAATAATTCATATTGCCCCTCGAGCTTTCCCCACTTGGGATGGCCAAAAGAGAAATTGAGAGAATTGGTCAATTGGTTCTTTTGGCTGGGGTTGTACCAATCGTATTCAATAAAGTTGCTTCGATGAAGGAAAAAATTAAAATTAGGGGCTTGTGACCTTAAACTGAGCTTGGCTTTGGTAGAAATACCGTTTTCAAAATCTCTACTGATGGAACCGGAAATGAATTGGCTGGCGTACTCTTTTTTAGCAGAAAAATACCCCTCAGCTTTAAAATCAAATTTTAAAAATGTTTTTTTCCAATAGGCAGAAAGGGCTAACTGACTGGCCTTAATTTCGGTAGGGTTGGATCCGTAATCATAGGGCTCATCCGGGTTTTTGGTATTTTCAGGCAAACTGATGCTATAATCCCACTGGATCAATCGTAAACCTGCTTTGAGTTCTCCCAAGTTCTTTTCGTGATAGGTCGCATACAACTCGTTGTCCATGACATCCAATGAAGTTCGTATTCCAAAAAAAGCGTTGCGCGAAACAGTACCAAAAAAAGAATTTCTACTTGAATTGTCGAAAATAAAATGTTTACCCTCAAAGTTGAATTTGTGTCCAATGGTCAAAACTTTCGGTTTTTCATAGTTTTTCATTTTGTCATTGCCCCCCAATTTGGCATCGTACTGATGATCCAAGTAGTAGCGCCTGCCGATAAGGGTATTGTTGGTATTGGCATTGTTGGTCAATCGGGATCGATCCAAAAAACCATCATAGTCAAATTCATCAACTGCTTTTTCAAAATAATAGACACTGAGTGAATCCAGCCCACCATTGGCTTGATTTTCAAGCCGTTGTGCAGTAAAATGAGAACGCTGGCGGTAACGGTAATTTTTGGTGGTGTATTGGGACGTAAAACGAAGGTTGGTTCCCCCTCCCAGGGTGTTAATATAATTCCCAAGTGAACGAAAAGCTTTGTGAGCCAGAGTTATATTTAAGCGAGGGGAAGTGTTTACTGTAATCAAGGCATCCACCATTTGACCTTGCTCAAAAACGGTTTTAAAAAATAATTCTGTCAATGGAGAAGGTACCTCATAATACCCAATTTCATCCTCTTCCATATACCCATAATGCTTAGCACGAGCGCCAATGTCAGGGATTATTTTTTGATCTTGGAAGTCATATCCCAATTTGTTATAAGTCTCGCCCACATTGGCAAAAGGAATCAATTCAAAGTAATCTTTACGCAGATAATTAAAGCGATAGTCTTTGTTGATGGTCAATGTGGTATCCACATGCTTTACCGTACCATCGGAATAATAGATTTTATAATCCTCAATGGTCACCTCATCCATTTCTTTAATCGGTTTTTGTGCGATCTCCCGTGCCTTTCGCAATCGTAAGTTGTATTGAGTCTTTTCAAGGGAGAAAGAGTCCAACAACTGAATGATCAATGAATTGGACATAAACCTAGTGTCGTGATCCAGGCCAATGTCTTTCATATATATGAATCGAGGGGTAAGATTATCGGCAATAGAGTCCAGAATTTTGGGAAGGGTATCCAAGACGATATTTTTTATAATGCCCGGTTTGGGGAGCCTAAAAGACAAAAACAACAATGAATCTCTACGACTGATTTTTTTTTCTTCCTTAATGTCAAGGCTGTCATTGGCAACAGACAAACTATCACTAACCTCCTCAGGAGTCACAGAAAACCCGGTTACTTCCAGGGTATTATTTGGTTTATCTACTGTATCTTGAATGTCCTGGTCTTCTTGCGCATGGGTCTGATAGGCAACCATAAGCAAAAAAACAAGGAGGAGTCGCTTCATTAAAATGAATTTGATGCGAAGTTAAAATAATTGTACTTAATTTGGGTTCACTAAACTAAACGATTATAGGGTTTTGCTGATCAGACAAATTACATCAGATACAGAAGCAGGAACTGACGAAGCCGGGAGGGGTTGCTTGGCCGGGCCTGTTTCTGCTGCTGCGGTGATCTTGCCTACAGATTTTGAATTGGCCGAATTAAACGACTCCAAGAAACTAACCGAAAAACAACGCTATGATCTTCGACCTCAAATAGAGGCAAAAGCCATTGCTTTTGCCTACGCTCATGTTTACCCCGATGAAATTGACCAAATCAATATTCTCAATGCCAGCATAAAGGCCATGCATTTGGCATTGTCACAATTGTCTTTACCCATTGATTTTATAGCGGTAGATGGCAATCGTTTTCACCCTTTTGAATCGGTTTCTCATGAATGTGTCATCAAGGGAGATGGCAAATACCAGAACATAGCTGCGGCCTCTATATTGGCCAAAACCTACCGAGACGATTACATGAAAAAAATCCATGAAGAATTTCCCCAATATATGTGGTATCAAAATAAAGGATATCCCACCAAAGTCCATCGTGAGGCCATAGCAAAAAATGGATCCACACCCCATCACCGTAAATCTTTTCAATTGCTCCCAAAACAATTGGAACTCCCGCTATGATTAATTCGATCAAATGTTGAAAAGTCAGTTGAATTTAATATTTTTTCCCTCCGGAATAAAAAGGTTGATTTAATACTTTTGATGGTGTGATGAATAAACTTTTACCCCTAATTTCAATATGGCTTTTGTGGGCTTGTACGCCCAAAAATCAAAAAGAAATCAATCTCATTGAATTGGTTCCCCAGAACACCAGTCTTGTTGCTCAGATCAATGACAGCATTTCATTAAAAAACTCAATGGAATTGTCTAAAATTTTCTCATTGAACAACGGTTTAAAAAAAACCGTTCAAAACATCATCCTACATAACACCTCCTCTCCCCAGGTAATTTTCATCACTCCAGTGGGAAGAAATGAAAATGTTGTGAGTCTTATTTGCAAAAGAAATCCGATGGATAGCATTGTTTCCTCCAATAAGGCCATTCAATACAGCGGAAAAACTATACGGATCATAAACAAAGAAGATCAAACTTTTTATAGTACTCATTTAGGTCATTTGAAAATGTTATCCCAGTCTCAATTGGTCATCGAAAATGGAATTCGAAATTTTCAAAAACAACAGCGAGGGATCAGTAGCCCGGCATTTTACCAACAGGCCGAAAGTATGGATGAGGATTTGGCTGTAAATTTTTTGATACATCCTAGCGCTATCCCATTGACAAGAGATTTTTTTCCAAACACTCCTCTTTTTCCCGATACGGGACGGGATTGGATCGAGTTGGGTATGGAAGTTTCAGAAAACGCCATCAACCTCAATGGAGTGGCCTTTCTTAATGACTCTATTCCGGATGGCCTGATCTTGGTCAAAAATATTAAACCCCAAAAGTTGACACTTCCCCAAATCGTTCCTGAGAACTTTACCAGTTACCTCGGTTTTCCTATCGACAACATGCAACAACTGGAAGATAATTTTAAGCGTTATAGCAGGCGGATCAATTTACCACTTAAAGGCTCTGATTTGCCTGCGCTGAGCAGTCTGGATGAAATGGCCTGGATTTGTGTGGGGAGCGAAAAGTCTATTGTCTTAAGTATAGACGATGTAAAAGAAAACTTTCCCGATTTTCTTTCTACAGAAAATGAACCCAAAAAATTTCGTACTTTCTTATATCACCCATCCTCTATCCCTGAAGACCTTAAAGCTTTGATCCATGTTTTTGGTGACAAAATTGATCCCAAATGGGGCTGTTGGCATGAGAATATTCTGATCATGAGTGAGACAGAGTCGGGATTGAAAAATATTTTAGGGAGTTATCTGGATAGAAATACATTGGATCGCCTTCCTGCCTTTAAAAACTTACAGGAAAAACTTGCAGATGAAAATTCGTTTTTGTGGGTCGGTAATACCAAAAACCTAATAAAACACTGGCTACAAAATAAAGCCCCTGAAAACATCAAAAATTTATCTTTTGAAGAGTACCCTCTTAGTGCCTTCCAAGGTGTGGCAGAGCATGACTTTGCCCATCTGCACTTAAGCTTTCATAAAAACCTGCCCTCAGAAAACAAAGCGGGAGTAAAAAACGCATATACTTTGGAACTCAGCAAGCCCCCGGTCATTTCCCCCCAATGGTTCAAAAATCATAGAAATAAAGGTATGGACGTGGTGGTTCAGGATAGCGACAACGTGCTTTATTTGTTCTCCAATACCGGCAAATTGTATTGGAAAAAACAGTTGTCCGGTAAAATCATTGGAGAAATTCAACAAGTCGATCTTTATAAAAACAACCGTTGGCAACTGGCTTTTAAAACAACCGACCGAATGATGGTATTGGATCGCAATGGGAAAATCGTTAAGCCCTTTGACATCAAAATTCCCAAAAGCGAAAACCCGCTCCCCTTAGCTGTTTTTGATTATGACAACAACCGTAATTACCGCTTTTTGATCGCTCAGGATCGCTCCTTGTTAATGTACAACAACAGGGGTCAACGACTCAATGGATTTACACTTAAAAAGGTTAATGCCAATATCATTGCCCCCCCAAAACACATCCGTCTTCAAAGCAAGGATTATATTCTAATCCCTTTGGAAAACAATACTTTAAAAATCGTTTCTCGAACCGGAAAGGATCGTGTCAAAGTTAAAGGAAAAATCGCCTTGACCAACAATGGTGTTTTTTCCTATCTCAATACTTTTGCAACAACCGATCAAGGGGGAAATTTGATACAAGTTGACACCAAAGGAAATAAAGTAGCCTCCTCATTAAACTTGGCCCCCAACCATCGCATAGATGCCACTACAAAAACTCTGGTGACGCTCTCTGAAAATACCCTCAACATCAAGGGGATTCCCGTTAACCTCCCCTATGGAGAATATACCCCTCCCAAGATATTTTATCTGAACAATACCCTCTATTTCAGCACTACTGACACTACCGATCAAAAAGTATATTTATTTTACAGTAACGGCAAGGCGGTGGAGGGCTTTCCGGTCTATGGAAAATCAGCAGTCGATCTGTCCAACAGTGACAAGGACAAAGCCTTGGAAATGGTAGTGGCCACAGAAGATAACAGTATTTTGATCTATGAGATCAACTGATGATCTTCGCCTGAAACACTTCGGCAAAGTGTTTTAATAGTTTGTCTTTTACGGCCTGCTCATTGACTTGCTCTTTCAACTCCTTGGCCAGAGAGGTGACCCCTTTCCCCTGTATTCCACAGGGCACGATATAATCGAAATAAGACAAGTCGGTGTTGACATTCAGGGCAAACCCATGCATGGTTACCCAACGGCTGGCTCTTACACCCATGGCGCATATTTTTCGGGCAAAAGGGGTATTCAAATCCAACCACACCCCAGTTTCTCCATCACTTCTGGCTCCGTCCAACCCAAAGTCGGCCAAGGTTTTGATGATAACCTCCTCCAGAGAACGCAAGTAGCGGTGGATATCGGTAAAAAAATTATCCAAATCCAAAAGTGGGTAACCTACGATCTGCCCGGGGCCGTGGAAAGTAATGTCGCCCCCGCGATTGGTTTTATAAAAAGAGATGCCTTTGGTAGCCAGTTCATTTTCATCCAACAGCAAGTGTTCCATTTTTCCGCTTTTGCCTATGGTAAAAACAGGAGGATGGGTCACAAAAAAAAGGTGATTGTCTGTAGTAAAAGGGCGTTCCAGTTTTCGGTTTTCTCTTTTACTGGCAATGATTTTAGAAAAAAAATCCTCTTGTCTTTGCCAAGCCATTTCATATGAAAGTGACCCCCAGTCTGCTGCTTTTATCGTCTTGTTCATCATGGGTCCCAACGCTCGGGGTTGTTCAAAATTACCAGGGCCGCAATTACGCCGGGTACCCAACCACACAAGGTCAGCAAAAAGACAATAAAGATTGAGCCACAGCCTTGGTCTATTACAGAAATAGGAGGGAAAAGGATCGATAAAAGGACACGCCAAAAACTCAAAATACCATGCTTTAGGCAAAGATAGGAAATTTGATTACCGATTACTTGAGACTGATTATCTTTACAAAAATTAATTGGCCTTATGGCGCAACTTTCAGAGCAAGAACAAGTAAGAAGAGAAAAGTTACAAACCCTCCGCAAATTGGGGATCAACCCCTACCCGGCCGCCTTATATCCGGTAAATGCAAATTCCAAAAGCATCAAAGAGGACTTTAGCGAAGGCAAAACCGTCATCATAGCCGGGCGGCTGATGTCACGCAGGATTCAAGGGAAGGCCAGTTTTGCAGAATTGCAAGACAGCGAAGGGCGAATCCAGGTCTATTTCAACAGAGACGAAATTTGCCCTGACCAAGACAAAACCCTCTACAATGAAGTTTACAAAAAACTACTCGATATCGGAGATATCATAGGCATTGAAGGGAATCTTTTTACCACACAGGTAGGTGAAAAAACTGTTTTGGTAAAATCGTTTACCTTACTCAATAAAACATTACGTCCACTTCCCCTTCCCAAAACCGATACCAAGGGAAATGTCTACGATGAGTTCAATGATCCCGAACAGCGCTATCGCCAACGGTATGTCGATTTGATTGTCAATCCTAAAGTAAAAGACACCTTTGTCAAACGAACAAAGATCACCAACAGCATACGAGATTTTTTTAACGAAAAAGGCTATCTGGAAGTCGAAACCCCTGTATTACAGCCCATCCCGGGAGGTGCAGCGGCAAGACCTTTCGTTACCCACCACAACGCTCTGAATATCCCCCTATACCTAAGAATCGCAAATGAATTGTATCTAAAACGTCTTATTGTAGGCGGTTTTGGTGGGGTCTATGAATTTTCCAAAGACTTCAGAAATGAAGGAATGGATCGCACCCACAATCCCGAATTTACGGTCATGGAACTCTACGTGGCTTATAAGGACTATTTTTGGATGATGGAAACTACCGAGGCGTTATTGGAAAAAGTAACCTTAGATGCCCATGGTACAACAAAAGTTACTGTAGGAGATCACAAAATTGATTTTAAAGCTCCTTACCCCCGTATCCCCATTTTAGAAGCTATCAAAACCCATACCGGATTTGATATTGCCAATATGAACGAAAACCAATTGCGCGAAACGGCAAAAAAATTGGGTATTGAAGTGGACGATACGATGGGAGAAGGTAAATTGATCGATGAAATCTTTGGAGAAAAATGCGAACACCACTACATTCAGCCAACTTTTATCACCGATTATCCTAAATCTATGAGTCCTCTAACCAAAGAGCATCGCGATAACCCCAAACTTACGGAGCGTTTTGAATTGATGGTCAATGGAAAAGAGTTGGCCAATGCCTATTCTGAATTGAATGATCCCATTGATCAAAGAGAGCGTTTTGAGGCCCAATTGGCCCTGAGTGAAAAAGGAGACAATGAGGCCATGTTTATCGATCAGGATTTTCTCCGTGCTTTGGAATACGGGATGCCCCCCACCTCCGGAATCGGGATTGGGATTGACCGCCTGGTAATGCTGATGACCAACAACAACTCGATACAGGAAGTCTTGTTCTTCCCGCAGATGAAACCCGAACAAAAAGCCATCCCCCTTACTGTAGAAGAAAAGTTGATTTTGGAATTCCTTAAAAAAGAAAGTCCAAAAACCCTAAACACCATAAAAGAGCAAAGTGGATTGAGTAATAAAAAATGGGATAAATCCATTAAAAGTTTAACCAAAAACAAGTTGGCCAAAGTTTTTAAGAACGACCAAGGGCTTTGGGTGGAACTTTTGGGAAACTAAAATTTGACTTTCTAAGCTAACATATCAGGTCAAAGGGGAAGATGGTTATGATTTTACCTCAAGAAACCTACATTGCAATGGCTGTTTTGCTGCAGGAATAAATTTTGCAGTCAGCTTGGTGAGCCTGTTTTATGGGAAGGAGATTTGAAATCCACCATAAAAATTGGAGCACTAGCGGGATGGGATTCCGACAATCCAACATCCACCTGGGGGGAATGATCGGTTTTATGATCGGAAAGAAATGAATAGAAGAAACTTTTGACCAAAAGTTTTCCATCCTATTCAATATTCATAGAACCCGACAAAACTTTCCCGGGGATGGGATCGATACTTTTGAAAAGATGGCTCAAATGGGACTTTTAGTCACCGATAGGGTTGTCAAAGAAGAAATGGGTGGAAGCCTTAACTCTAAAAAAATGCTTGGGTGATACCACTTCAATCAACTGAATGAGTCCTTGCTCTGCTGGTTTACACCTTTAAATCTATAGGGTTTTAAGCCAATCCTCAAAGGCTGAAAGGGTAAAAGTAATGTCCTCCTCAGACAGGGCATCGTTGAGGAAATAACTCTCAAATGCGCTGGGCGGGAGATAGACCCCTCTGTCCAACATCCCGTGGAAATATTTTTTAAAATATTCGTTATTGCCCAAAGCTGCTGTTTCAAAATCCACCACAGGCTCTTTGGTAAAATGAAGTGAAAGCATGGAGCCATAACGATTGATCTCATAAGGGATGCCTTTTTTGTCTACTAGTTTTTGTATTCCAATATGTAAGGTTTCGGTTTTTTTATCAAGCCTTTCAAAAATTTCAGGGTTTTCATTCAGTGTTTTAAGCATGGTAAATCCCGCTGCCATGGCCAAGGGGTTGCCACTCAATGTCCCGGCTTGATAGACAGGCCCTTCCGGAGCCAAATGACTCATAATTTCTTTACGCGCCGCAAATGCACCGACCGGAAGTCCACCGCCCAATACTTTTCCATAGGTACAAATATCGGCTTTGATGTTGAGCCGTTCTTGTGCACCCCCTCTAGCCAATCGAAATCCGGTCATTACCTCGTCAAAAATTAACAGGACATTATTCTTGTCACAAAGTTGACGTAAACCCTCTAAAAACCCTTTCTTGGGAGGAATACACCCCATATTTCCGGCAACCGGTTCAATAATGATCGCTGCGATTTGTTCGGGATGTTGTTCAAAGTGAAGTGCAACGCTTTCCAAATCGTTGTATTGTGCCAAAAGGGTATCCTTGGCGGTTCCTTGGGTAACCCCAGGACTGTTGGGCGCTCCAAAGGTTACGGCTCCACTTCCAGCCTGAATCAAAAAGGCATCGGAATGACCGTGATAACAACCTGCAAATTTGATGATCTTTTCCCTTCCGGTATAGCCTCTGGCCAATCGTACGGCACTCATACAGGCTTCGGTACCGGAATTGACCATTCTGATCTTATCAATATTGGGTATCATTTGTACTGCCAATTGGGCGATTTGGGTTTCCAATTCGGTAGGCATACCGAAGGAGGTACCGTGGTCGGCCATTGTTTTCACAGCATCCAATACAGGTTCAAAAGCATGGCCCAAAATCATGGGGCCCCAACTGGAAATGTAGTCAATGAGTCGGTTCCCATCTACATCATACAGATAGGCACCTTTGGCTTTCTCTACAAAAACAGGGGTGCCACCTACGGCCTTAAAGGCACGAACGGGAGAGTTGACCCCACCGGGGATGACCTTTTGGGCGGATTGAAATAGGGCACTACTTCTTTGGTATAGCATCGCTATTGGGCTTTGGGAATGATTAAATTTTGACCTAAAAATATGGTATTGTTTTCGATTTTGTTTTCTTGTACGATCAGGTGTAAATCGACTTTGTATTTTTTGGCAATGGAATAAAGAGTATCTCCTTTTTGTACTTGATGAATTTTTTGGTCAATGGTGGTAGCCATGCTTTCCATTTCTTTTTTTGCCTTTCTTTTTTTGAGGTCGTAACGATCCAAACGATAACGTTCGATCAAACTGATGAGTTTGTCAGGGTATTTGGGGTCGGTAGCATAACCTGCTTTTTTAAGTCCTTTGGCCCAGGCTTTGTAATCATTTTTTTTAATATCGAAAAGAAAGTCATATCGGGAACGACTTGTCAAAAAGAGGGAGTGATCCCTATAAGATTTACGTGGGTCTTTATAAACCCTAAAGCATTCTCCTTTTTCATCGTCATCGTGATAGATCCGTTTACCCTTCCATTCTTTATGACATTTGACCCCAAAGTGATTGTTGGCTTGGGAGGCCAATCGGCTGTCCCCCATTCCGGATTCGAGTATGCCTTGGGCCAAGGTTATACTGGCAGGAATGTCGTATGATCTCATCTCTTGTTGTGCCACTTCGGCATAGGTTTTTACATATCGATCTATCCGCTCGGTTACTGATAATTTTTTAGAGGGTTTTAAGGGTTTAATTTGAGTTTCCAAGGGCTTGGCCTTAATGTTTTCGGTGGATTTGGGAGTGATGCGGGAGGTATTAATTTTGACTTTTTTGGCACTTCCACAACTGTTGAACAACAATGCCAACGAAAAGAGGACTACCATCAAATAATGATTTTGGGCCATTTTTTTTTGGACAGTTTTTGATTCATGCCTTCGATGCCTTGTAAGCCTCCTGTGTGAATGGCCAATATCTTTTTCCCCCCGGCCCATTGTTTATTTTTTATAAGATCAAAAATACCAAAAAGGAGCTTTCCAGTATAAACGGGATCCAAAGGAGTTTTAAAATTTTTATTAAAGGTATCGATAAAATCGATCAGATCGTATGAAACTTTAGCATATCCTCCAAAGGTATAATCGCAGTTAAGGGTCCAATTTTGCTTTGAGGTCCATTTTTTGATTTCCTCTCCGAGCTTTTGGTTTCTCAAAGCTGAAAAACCCATCACCTTTTGGTGGGGTAGCGCGCTTTCAATCAAGCCCACTAAAGTACCCCCTGTGCCCACACTACAAGCAATCACATCAAAGGAGGTATCGCCTTCCGTAAGTATTTCCTCACAACCTTTTACGGCCAAAGGGTTGGTGCCCCCTTCGGGTAGGGCATAAAAATCTCCAAACTTGTTTTTAAGTTGCGTGATCAATTCCGGAAAGTGCTTTTGACGGTAGTCGGACCGGGAAATGGGATGTAAGGTCATGCCTTGATCTTGACAAAATTGTAGGCTAGGATTCAACTTTCTTTCTTCTTCTCCCCTAACGACCCCTATGGTTTTAAATCCCATCATCTTCCCGGCGGCAGCAGTTGCTGTAAGGTGGTTGGAAAATGCCCCACCAAAAGTCAATAGGGTATTGTATCCCTCTTGACTTGCTTGTAGCAAATTGTATTTAAGTTTTCGGAATTTATTTCCCGAAACAGTCGAATGCAACAAGTCTTCTCTTTTAAGGAAAATTTCAAAACCGTCAATGGAGGTCAGGAATTGATTAACCGAATTTTGATTTAGAAATAAGGACATAATCATCACAAAATTAAAGGATAAACTTTAAATATGGCTACCTTTGAAAAGCAAATATGGAGCCTGATTTACCCCTTGAAGAAGAAGACTTTTATCTATCCCCCGAAGGATATCGAGTCTTTACAGAAAAGTACCACCTCAAAAGAGGGTATTGTTGCCGGTCTAATTGCCGTCATTGTCCTTATGGTTTTGACCCCAAGACTTGATAATAATTTCGGCATAGTTTTTGTTTAATTTTTACAAAAAAAATCATCATGAAAAGAATTTATTTATTGTTGTTGCTCCCTTTGTTAGGGTGCAGCTCCATCAGTGTTTTTACGGACCATGATTCGGGAGTTGATTTTTCAGAGTACAAGACTTTTGCATACTTCAAACCCGGAATTGATAAGGTAGAAATTTCAGATCTTGACAAGCGTAGGATCTTGAAAGCGATAGACCTGCAAATGTCACAAAAATCGATGATGAAATCTGATGTGCCGGATTTGTTGGTAAGCATCAACACTACTGCAAAGGAAAAAGTATATGTAAACAACATGAATTTTGGTTACTGGGGTTGGGGATGGAACCCTTGGATCTGGGGTCCCAACCAAAACACCGTTTCCAGTAGAACCGAAGGCGTGCTTTACATTGATTTGATCGATGCCAAAACAAAACAATTGGTTTGGCAAGGCAAAGGCAAAGGAGGCATCAGTGAATACACCAAAAACCGCGACGAGAGGATTGGTGTTTTTGTAGCGGAAATCCTTAAAAACTACCCTCCGGAATCTGCCCTTTAGGAAGGGATCAGATCTATTGCCGCTTTTAGGGCTTGGGGTATTCCGGCCGGGTTTTTTCCTCCGGCAGTGGCAAAAAAGGGTTGTCCCCCTCCACCGCCTTGGATGTATTGACCGAGTTCTCGGACGACCTCTCCGGCGTTCATGCCTTTTTCACTGACCAGTTTTTTGGAGATATAACAACTCAATATGGGCTTGTCTAGTTTGGTAGAACCGAGGACCAAAAAGAGATCATCGCGATCTTTACCCAATGCAAAGGCAAGGTCTTTGATGGCTTGTGCATCTAAATCGACCGATTTAGCCAAAAATGCAATTCCTTTGTGCTGTTGTATCTCTGTTTGTGCCTCTTGGGCCAAGATTTGACTCTTGAGTTTTCTGAGTTCGTTGAGTTCCTTTTTTAAGCTTAGATTTTCGGTTTGCAATTGAGTGACTGCCTTGGGTAAGTCTTGTGGATTTTTCATCAAACTGTTGACTTGTTGCAACAGCTGATTTTGATCTTCAAAATACTTTAGAGCAGCTTCTCCGGTAATGGCTTCTATCCTCCGAATACCAGCCGCTACAGCAGTTTCGGCAGTAATCTTAAAATGCCATATATCGGATGTGTTTTCTACATGGGTTCCTCCACAGAGTTCTACGGATTGACCAAAGCGAATGGTTCTTACCGTATCCCCGTATTTTTCTCCAAACAAAGCCATGGCTCCATTAGAAATGGCTTGGTCATAGGGAACATTTCTACTTTCCTCCAATGGAATTTGTTCCTTGATTCGGGCATTGACAAATTGTTCAACAGCAAGTAATTCCTCCGGAGTGAGTTTGGTAAAATGCGAAAAGTCAAATCGGAACATTCCTGAGTGTACCATTGATCCCTTTTGTTCGACATGGGTTCCCAATATGGATCGTAAGGCTTGGTGCATGAGGTGTGTTGCGCTGTGATTACAGGCGGTTTTAAATCGTTGACTTTGGTCTACTTCGGCATTGAATTTGGCATGGAGATCTATCGGTAAGGTTTTGCAATAGTGAAGAATAAGGTCGTTTTCCTTTTTGGTGTCAATGATGTAATGGATGGCACCATTGGGGGCTTCTAGGTAGCCCTTATCCCCTACCTGACCACCACTTTCGGGATAGAAAGGGGTTATATTGAATACCAATTGGAATAATTCTCCCTCTTTTTTGGAACTTACTTTTCTATATTTGGTGATGCTTACCGGAGTAGACAATAAATCATATCCTACAAATTCTTCTTCATCGTCTTGCTTGATGATTTGCCAATCGTCAGTGGCAGAAACAGCGGCAGCACGGGAACGTTCTTTTTGTTTGGCCATCTGGGCATCGAACCCGTCTTCATCTACTTGATAACCCCGTTCCCTTGCGATAAGTGCGGTGAGGTCGAGTGGAAAACCAAAGGTGTCGTAGAGTTCAAAGGCTTTGGCTCCGTTCACGGTCATGTCTTTGGAGGCCGCTAAAACGGTGTCCAAAAGGGTTAGGCCCTGATCTAATGTTTTGAGGAAGGACGTTTCTTCCTCCCTGATGACATTGGCAGAAATACTTTTTTGCTTGTCCAGTTCAGGGAAAACGGATTTGAGCTGGTTGTTGAGGGTATCCACCAAATGGTAAATAAAAGGTTCTTTTTGGTTGAGAAAAGTAAAACCATAGCGGATGGCTCTTCTGAGAATCCTTCTGATGACATAGCCTGCACCGGTATTGGAGGGCAATTGTCCATCGGCAATGGCTAGGTAAACGGTTCTTAGGTGATCGGCAATCACCCTGATGGCGCGGTCGGTGTTTTCTTCTGTACCGTATTTTGTGGCGGTAAGGGTTTCTATCTCTTTGATCAGTGGGGTAAAAACATCTGTATCGTAATTAGAGGTTTTGCCCTGCAATACCATACAGAGCCTTTCAAAACCTATCCCGGTATCGACATGTTTTTGGGGTAAGGACTCTAGGCTGCTATCTGCTTTTCTATTGAATTCAATGAATACCAAATTCCATAGCTCAATGACTTGAGGATGATCTTGATTGACCAGATCTGCACCGGGAATTTTGGCTTTTTCTGCTTGACTTCTCAGGTCGATGTGAATCTCGGAACAAGGCCCACAAGGGCCTTGGTCGCCCATTTCCCAAAAGTTGTCTTTTTTATTTCCCAATAAAATTCTTTGCTCGGGAACAATCGCTTTCCAATAGTCGAAAGCTTCTCTATCCCTCTCAAGATTTTCACCGTGATCTCCCTCGAATATGGTGACGTATATTTTATCGGGATCGATTTTAAAGACGACTGTTAATAACTCCCATGCCCATTCTATGGCTTCTTTTTTGAAATAATCCCCAAAACTCCAATTGCCCAACATTTCAAAAAAGGTATGGTGATAAGTGTCAATTCCCACTTCCTCGAGGTCGTTGTGCTTACCGGAAACCCTGAGGCACTTTTGAGTATCCGCTATTCTTTTATTCTTGGGTTTTTGATGTCCCAAAAAATAGGGTTTGAATTGATTCATTCCTGCGTTGGTGAACATCAGCGTGGGATCATCCTTTATCACCATGGGGGCAGAGGGTACAATATCATGGGCTTTGGACTCAAAAAAGTGAAGAAATTGTTTTCTGACTTCGGCTGATTTCATAGTGAGCTTTGATGTTTAAAAGCGATACAAATATAGTTTTTTAGTTCGATAGCGTTACTGAAAAAAGGGGAAGTGATGATGATTTAGATAATTTGTATATTTGTAATCGTCTAACGCCCAATGTGGCTTCCAAAGCTCTATATGCCAAGGTTAAAATATTATTACGATCAAGAGTCACTTTCCTACCACCCTGTGAACTCCAAGAAATATTCCGGAGTGTCAAATGTGGTCTTGTTTCTTTTATCATCCATTTTTTTCGGATTACTGGCATTGTTCATCTTGTTGAACACAGATGCGCTAAATACGCCCAAAGAATTGCTTCAAGCCAGAGAAATAGAAAATTTCAAGTTGCAGTACGAATTATTGAATAAAAAACTTGAAAAAATTGAAGAGGTGATGGCCAATGTAGCAGATCGCGACAATAATCTTTACAGGGTCTATTTTGAGGCGAGCCCCATACCGGAAGCTAAAAGAAAGATGGGGTTTGGTGGAGTCAATCGTTACAAAGAGTTAGAGGGTTATGACAACTCAGAACTGATCGTGAATACCACCAAAAGATTGGAAGTTTTGACCAAACAGGTGGTGGTCCAATCTCGATCTTTGGAGGAATTGGAAAGTTTGGCAAAAAACAAAGAAGACTTATTGGAAGCCATGCCTTCTATTCAGCCGATTCATAAAAATGATTTAAGAAGAATGGCTTCAGGTTTTGGTTACAGAACTGATCCATTTACCAAAAAAAGAAGAATGCATTACGGTATGGACTTTACTGCTCTGCGAGGGACACCGGTCTATGCTTCCGGAGATGGTGTCATCGGTCGTGCAGACAGTAGAGCAGCAGGTTACGGAAAACACGTGAGAATTGACCATGGCTTTGGTTATGTGAGTTTGTACGCGCACCTGAGCGGATACAATGTCAAAAGGAGA
>VMHT01062048.1_pt1 | contig 40337 bp, 51 predicted proteins | sample 4693611 | NCBI WGS metagenome assembly VMHT01 (sample SAMN12280063, study PRJNA550983) | marine metagenome | isolation source: seawater sampled from same location over 5 years 0.02-0.2 micron viral filtrate | place: USA: collected off the coast of southern California halfway between the port... ...
GTTCTTGCAGATGCGGAGCTATAAACATGGATAATTTTATAGATTTTTCATTAGCAAAATATATCGCTACTGATGGTAGTAATACCTCAATAGAGGTTGTTGTTGACGGAACAACTATGTATGTCCCCCTCGACCCAGCCAACCGCCACTACGCCGAAATCCTACGCCAAGTAGAAGCTGGTACACTAACGATTACGGAGGCCGAATAATGGCATACATAGGCAAAGAACCGGGCAGTGGTCTTCGAGGCAGGTTTGTCTACACAGCCACAGCAGGGCAGACCAGCTTCACTGGATCTGACAGTCTTGGACGCACCCTAACATACACAGATTCCGAATACACGGATGTATTTCTCAACGGCGTTAAGCTAGACAAGACAGACTACACCGCCACTAGCGGCACAAGCATCGTGCTGGACAGCGGTGCCTCCGCAAACGACACGCTAGAGATACTGGCGTTTGACACGTTTGGGTTGTTCTCCGGTGAGTTTGCACAGGACGTATCTGTAGGTGGCGACCTGACCATTAGTGATAAAATAATTCACTCAGGAGATACTAACACTGCAATCCGTTTCGCTGATGCCGACACTGTTACCGTCGAAACAGGCGGGTCAGAACGTATGCGTATTACGTCAGGTGGCAACATACAAATCGGCTCAACCAATAGCGGTGTTGCGGGTTCGATTGATGTTTCTATAGGTAGTACTTCTTCTTCTGGCGGGATTACTTTATTCTCACCCACAAACGGCACTCACTCTATTGGTTTTGCAGATGGCACATCGGGCACTGACCGATATAGGGGTTATATAGAATATCAACACGCTAATGATGCAATGGCTTTTGCTACACAATCTACTGAGCGTTTGCGTATCCAGTCTGGTGGCGGCATATCTTTCAACGGCGACACCGCTGCCGTCAATGCGCTGGATGATTATGAAGAGGGCACGTTTACGCCAATTTTTGTACAGGCTGGCAGTGCCATTTCAGGCTGTACCACAAGCATTAACAGTGGAAAATATACAAAAGTTGGAAATGTTTGCACAGTTGAGATTTACTTAAAAAGCACGGCGGCTGGGTCAACAAGCGCAAGTTCTCATCTTGGGGTAGGCGGTTTGCCTTTTACGGCGGCAAATACTGCAAATGTTTTACCGTCAGTTAGTGTTGGGTATAGAGCTAATTTCAATACAGCTAATCCTACACACGGAATTGTTCAAACAAATCAAGATTACATTAATCTTTACACACTAGCATCTGCTGATGCCAGAACTAATAGTGCGACAATGATTGGGACGTATTTGGGCAGTGATACTTACTTAATCCTAAATGCTACATACCTTACAAATTAAAAGATTAGGAGATAAAAATGGCACTAACTAAAGAATTTGAATACGATTGCGAGGTCAGAGGCGAACATAAAAACGTCCAAGTTCGCACGGCAACAATCGTAAAGGATGATGGTGTAGAACTTAGCCGCACCTATCACCGACACGTTTTGCACTGCCGCACGAAGTCTGGTGACACTTGGGGTGACACAGACATTTCTGGCGAGGATGCAACCGTTCAGGCGGTGTGCAATGCGGTTTGGACGGACAGCGTGAAGTCTGCTTATGAGACTTTTGCGGATAGTCAAGAAACACCGGGTGACTAGCAATGGATCTTAGTCCCATGATGTTTTGGAATGTTATTCTTACGTTGGTAATCGCGCCAGCCGTATATTCATTCCGCAATCTTATAAATGAAGTAAAGCGCATGGATATTTTACTTAACAAAACTCGTGAAGAGTTTGCGACCAAAGTAGAATTAAAAGAAGAGATGCGCGAGGTGATGGACGCTTTGCACCGTCTTGAGGATAAGTTAGACAGAGTATTAACACAGCGTTATTAAATCGGTTCTAAGGAGGGAAACAATGGACCCGATATCAACTGGACTAGCTGGGATAACGCTAGTTCAAAAGTCGGTTGAGTTTATCAAATCAAACATCAACACGGCTAACGACATCAAGGATATTGCAGGTGCCATTGACGGACTTTTTGCGGGAGAGAAACAAGTACAGCAGGAACGTTTCGGCAGCAAGAGCCTAATAGGGCAAACAAAGGATGCTGCCAGCAGTGTTATCGATGCAAAGTTAGCACAAGAGCAGATGGAAGAGATAAGCATCCTGATCAACAACCGTTTCGGATACGGCACGTGGAGACAGATCGTCAACGAACGAGCCAAACGTATACAAGAGGAAAAGGAACGAATAGCAGAGGCTAAACGCATAAAACGTAAACAGCGTGAAGAGACCCTTGAGTTCATCAAGATAGGAAGTATCATAATGGGTTCCGCTTTTACTATCGCAGTTATCGCCATCGTGCTTATCAAGGTACTGTAACATGAGTCAAGCAACAGATATTAAACAACAGATGGACGAACAGGCGGGCATAGGAGATGCAACTCCTCAAGCCCCCGCAGGAACAGTCATTGTACCTGAGAAGATTTCGTCTGAAGGAACCATACAAGTTGCGCCAGAAGCCCTCGAAGCCCAAGATGTTCAAGTGGCTCAAACAGAGGCTCCTCTACAAGTAACCCCACCGATAAAAGAGGCCGCAGCGCAGTACGAAGCGTATGTTGCCCCCGGAACTCCTGAAGCTCAAGCCGTACAGGGTAAGCTCTCGTCTGAAGCTATCATCGGGGACATTCAGGGTGCGGTATCTGAGGGTGCAATCGCACAGGCCGCAACAGGTGTAGTAGACGAACGCTCCACAGTTAAGTACCAGCTAGGTGAACTGTTCAAGTCGTTCGAGGAGGGCAAAGATCCTCCGGCGTGGGCAAGCCCAGCCATCCGTTCCGTTACTGCTCAGATGCAAGCACGAGGACTGGGCTCGTCCTCTATGGCGGCTGCAGCCATCACGCAGTCCATCATGGAAGCGGGTATCCCGATTGCGAAGTCTGACGCTGATCGTTACGGGGCGATGCAGCTAACTAACCTGAACAACCAGCAACAGGCAGCGTTGCAGAACGCCAGCGTGTTCGCCGCGATGGACAAAGCTAACTTGGATGCCCGGATGAACGCTGCGGTCAACAACGCTAGGTCGTTCTTGGCTATAGACACACAGAACTTGACGGGTGATCAACGCAGGTCAGAGATTACGTATCAGGGTGAGTTACAGAAGTTGTTCACCGACCAAGCTGCGACCAACGCTGCACGTAACTTCAACGCAAGTTCTCAAGCGCAAGTTGACCAGTTCTACGCCCAACTTGATGTATCAGTAGAAGCTGCTAATGCTAATCGTCTAGCTGCTCAACAGCAGTTCAACGTTAACGAAGCAAATGCGATGCGACAGTTCGTTTCTAACTTGGATAATCAGCGTCAACAGTTTAACGCTAACATGCAAGCTCAGATAGATCAGGCCAACGCACAGTGGCGTAGGCAACAGAACACCGCTGATACACAAGCTGCGAACGAGGCAGCACGGATTAACGCACAGAACATGTTCAACATGACTGCACAAGCTCAGAATAATTTATGGAATGATTACCGGGATAAAGTGCAATGGGCTATGCAGACTGCTGAAAACACGTTGGAGCGTCAGCATCAGCTTACTGTAGCTGCTATGGAAGCCGACGCTAACTCTGATCTGTATGATAAGGAGATGATGTTCTCTGCTGCTGCTGGTGTTGGCGGTCTTGTTTCAGATATATTGAAAAATAAGTTCTCAACTCCCGCTACAAAAACACCATCTACAAAAACACCATAAAGTTTTTAAAGGAATAGAATTATGAGTTTAGTTGATAAGGCAAAAAGTGGACTTAATTACGTTTTTAATTATTACAGCCCCGACAAGCCTCAAACTACAGAAGAAAAACTGGATGCGATCTTAGCGGGACAGAGTGGAAGTAGTGGGTTTGCAGCCCCTAGTTCAAAAACAAGGCGCGTTAATTTGTCAGGCGCAACTAGAACTAAAAAATTAACACAAGCGACATCAAGTAAACCAACTGCGTTTGTGTCTCAAAACCCTGCGGTAGTCAATGCTGCACAGAATATTCTTAAATCTAATAATCCTATAGTCGCAGATGCAATTCGTAGGGTTGGAGGACGAAGTGCCGCAGGACCTCGTATTAAGTTGGACTCTGCTGCTCAAGCTGTTCCTGCCCCAACACCTCGACCAAGACCTACTTCTGTTAAAACAAAAATGGCATAACTGTAATGGCAAAAACTAGACCCTTTAAAGATAAAATGCTGAGTCGTGCTCCTGCCGGATACTGGATGACGCAAGACATGAAGGCTACACCTCAAAAATTTGTTGATCCGGAGGATGCTCTTCAAAGCGTCATTGATGGTTTGAACGTTCCAGAAAACCGGGACAAGACAAAGGCATATATCTATGCGGGCATACCTGTATCAACCATTGCTGAAACTATTGCTATTACAGGGTATGCAGAAAACCAGTTTAATCCTGATGTTGCGGAGATAATCAAGCCCGCTGTTAATTTAATTCTTACCGATATAGCCCTTGAGGACGACTTCATGGGTCCGTTTCGTCTTACCCCTCAACCCACGTATCAAGAAGACATTGACGAGGTCGAGCTTGAGAACACCATGATGAATCTGATGGAAGAAGAAAACCCGCAACTTGCTAAACTTGTTCAGATGAAACAGGACGAAGACGAGCAGGAAGAGTTGAAAGTTCGAGAAGAAGAGATTGTGAAACGTCAACAGAAAGCTAACTCACCTGCTCCGACGAGCGGGTTCATAACACGTGATGAGGAGTCTGTCTAATGCTTGCTGCTTTTTTAGGATTTGCAAAAGGAGCCTCTGAACGTTACAGCGAGAACATAGATCTTCAAGCTAAACGTGAAGCCAGCCTTCTTAAAAGGATGACGGAGGGTAAAGTCGCTTACAATCAGATTGCGCGTGATGATGCGGCTTATGTTAGAACACCAGAAATTCAATTTCTTTCAGGGCAAAGACAAGCTAACGGGGAAGACATGGCAGTATTAAGTGCCGATCTTCAAAGACGTGAACACATGAACGGGACTCCCTCTAGCTTTGTAAATAAAAATGATCCTGCTCTAGTGAGAGCATCTGAATTGTTTAAGTATGACGAGTGGAAACTTAACCCCAATGATTACGAACCAGAAGTTAGAGATAGCTTACTCAGGTATGACGCTGTTGTTACCTCCACACTCGCTGAGTTATACGAACAGGGGACAGTTACAGATACAGTAAATGGGAAAGTAGTTAGCGTTCAGCCCATAGTTGGAAAAATACCGGGCTTTGAAGAAATGCCTGTAGCTAAACAGAACTACATAATAGAAAAAGCAGCTCAATCCATAGGAAAAAGCACTAGAGTACAATCACTTTTAGGACTAGCTCCGGATGTTACTGTAGAGGTGCAAGGAACTGATGCAATTATCAGACCTAGAACGGTGACTACTCCAAACGGTGTAACTAAGTCGTTAGATGATCCAGAAGTTCAAGCTCAAGCAGAACCCCTAGTAAAAGTTGCTGCACAATCAACATTTTTAAGAGATCCAAAAGACCATTTTGAGTTTGTGCTACAGGGAGTAAACACAATATCAAATAAAACTACGCTTACACAAGAACAGAGCATAGATGCGGTTGTGGCAATAAATGGGCATTACAATTCCGGTAATATAAGCACGGCAGTAACAGGAAAGTTATCTGCTGGTCCTGCTCAAGTGGCTGCTATAAGACAAGATATAGACCCTGTTTTAAATAAGATAGGGTTTGGTAACACTGTTAGTTTGATGCAGTATGCAACCCCCGCACAAGCATTGTATACGGGAGAGGCTACTAAAACTTTAGATTTAACAGTATCTACAAGAAACAGAATTCTTGATTTTAAAGCGAATGTTCTAGGAATTAAAACTTCGGACGATGTGACTGTACAAAATAATAAACTAACAACTCTGCAAGCCCTTCAAACTAACATTGCAGATTTACAATACGCAATCACCACATTAAAAGGCCAACAACAGGGAACAGTAGGTGCTGGTCTTACTAAGTTTAAAGCAGGTCTTCTAAACGCTCTGGACCAACTTGCTTCTCCTTATAAAGATCGTGCAGATGTAACTAATAATATTGATGGTCTTACAGAATTTTTAAAGGGTTTAGATTCAGTCGAAGCTATACAAGAACAAGCTAACTACGACAAAATTGTCAGTTTTCTAACTAATCAACTGGCTTACAACATTGCGAGATCTTTGGAAAGTTCTACTGGTAACGCCCGACTGTCAAATATTGACGTTGAAAATGCTAAAGAGTCTTTGGGTTTGACGGGTATCTTTGCAACTCCGGGTGCAGCGTTAGCAGTTCTAGACTTGCTTAGTGCTAGAACTACACGTGAAATAGAGTACCAAAAGGCTATAACATCTGATATCTTACCTCGTATGCAAAATGCTTTTCTTTTGCAACAGATGTATGGGGCCGACAGCATGTTACGAGTACAAGGATTTAACGATACGAGTTTGGCAGGTCAAAGACAAACTCTACAAAATTTTAGAAACTCTGTAATAACAGAGCTACAACAACAGCCAGAATTTGCAGATTCTCAATTCGGTGCAATTCGACCGACGCTATTTGAATAAGGTAAAATATGTCACAAGCCATATCAGATGAAATGATAAACCTGACTGACCCAACTGCGGCAGTTCAAGCAGTGGATGACGTTGCACAAAAAGAACAAGAGCCCGTTGAGACTGCTGCTGTTCCAGAGGAACCCGTACCGATTCTGACAAGGGATGACGCTGCACAAAAAGAACAAGAGCCCGTTGAGACTGCTCCTGTTCCAGAAGAACCTGCACCGATTCTAACAGAGAAAACATCTGATATCATATCCGATGCTCCTATAAAAACTGATACCGAAAAGCAGATGGAGAGAATAGAGACAGAGGCTAAAGTAAAACGCTCTGAATTTTTTCCAGTTCAGACGGGAACTATGTTCTCTGGAAGCACGGCTATTCGTAACGATGTTGAACGTATTCAAACCATAAATCCGGTGCAACCTGAAAGCGTTCTCTTTAATGAGGTATTCTCAACTGGAGATGCCCAAGAGGACGCAAATCTAATTGAATTAATTGATGGTGCTTACGGGTTCTATACGCCTTATGATACAGACGGATCTCTACTACCGGGATCGATCATCGGCGGTAACTTTAACGTTTCTAATTCTCGTTTTGTGGGGTTTAGTCCCAGTAATCAGAATCGCGTTCAAACTCTTGTCAAAAGAGGATCAGTGGTTTTAGCTCTTAAAACACCAGAGACAGACACATCAACTAAAGTAATAAGCCAGCCAGTAGTAAAACAAGATGGCACGGTGGAGTATGTTAGTGTCCGACAGGTGGCTCTACCCCAGTTTCAACAAAACCTAGACTTAACAGGGCGATACATAGATGATCGTGGAAGAATAGTCTACGAGGAGCCTGAAGTATTAGGTCGCCTGATGAATCTTGTTACTACATCAGAGGAAGATAAGGGACTGATTAGAGAACGTTATGCTAACCTTTTAGTTGCTAACGGAATAGACAATCCGTATATGATAAACAGACTGCTTAAACTCCACGATAACAGAGTGATTAAAAGCATAGAATTTAATGAGACTGTAAACGATTTAGGCAGATTCTTTACAAACATAGCAATAGGGATTGCTAATATCGGTCTTGAAGGCGTAGAGACCAAATTAGAGCAAAATCAAATGCTGGCAGAGAGCATAGGGTTAGCTGCAGACAGCATAGAACAAGCTATGACTGATCCAGAAAGTATGGCGTTCATGTCTATAGGCGCGAACACAATACTCAGAGCAAGGATTCTTGACAACCCAGAAGAACAAGATAAAGTAATTGTGGGTGAAGACGGAGTTAAGCGTATCAAGCTGGAGTACCTGCCTTACGCTGAAGACATGCTTGCTGATAGCTTTGGTATTACAACGGATCAAGCACGTACCGTGCTCGGCTTTAATGACGACGCTGTAGAATACTTAACGGAACTTGCCCCCGAAGCTGTAGCGTTCGCAGCGGGTGAGGCTGTTTACATGGGAGCACGAGGGGCTTATCTATTCAATAGTTCCTTTAAACCCATGTTTATGAAGAAATTTCCTCAAGCTAAAACGTATGAAGAAGCTGTGGATATGGCGAACAAACAGGGAGTCATAGTTGGAGCAGTTCTTAATGAGTGGGCGGAAGCAAACACGAGGCAGTGGTTACAAAAATTCAAAATTCGTAACATGCTGATCAACCGAAAGATGGATCTTGTAAACGTAGGCGCGTCTCTTACTAGAGTCGTAGTAGGCGGACAAACCTCTAAAGCTGCTCTTGATGCCGCTGAAAAATTTACGAAACTTGAGGATGAAGCCACTCAGTTGTTCTCTGAAGCAGCAGGTGTTGATTCAATAGTAAAGAGAGAAAAACTACGAGCTCTGGGGTACGCAAAGCAAGTCGCTGCCAGAAAAGCCCTGTACGTAGACCAGTATGTTCCCAGAGTTGTATCAGAACTAGCGGGGGACGAATTCTGGGCTGCTGGTGGCTCTGCTCTAATGGGACATACCCTGTCCTCTTCATTCAGTGAAGACTTTCGTCCTGTAGGGGACTTCTTCGGTGCTTTTTTCGGTCTTACTCTTCTCAGAAGCGGCGTAAAAGGCACAGCAAAATTGGGAGTGTCAATACCCGTAAATGCTATTCCGGGAGGTCAAGCGGCTTTTCGGTCTATGCTTAGAGGATTTTATCAGGCTAAAAATAGGATACTTGATTCTGGAATAGATGTAGACAGAGAAGTCCCTGCATCCCTCACCTTTGGTCAATGGCTTGGTGGCGAGTCTGAGTATAATGAAATATACAGAGAACTCTGGTCCTCAATGCCCCCCGAACAACAAGCTCTTGTTGAAGAGAAGATAAGACTGTTCGGGGATCTGGAAGAGCGTTTGATGCAAGTTACACTTCCAGATGGACAACCTGCGTTTAGGGAAGGGGAAATACCTACCCTTCTTGCTGACATAACAGGACTAGCCGTTCTTAAAGAAGTCACCGATTACTTTAACGCTCGTGTTATGGCATCAGATATTATGACGCGACTTGGTACAGCTATCACAAGTCAGGATGTAATATATCAAAGACAGCTTTTAAACCGACGCATTGGAGAGACTTTAGCGAGAATGTCTCAGGTTGAAGAGCTTAAAACAAGCCCTGAGTTTCAAGGGATAATTGAAAGTTTTGGAAAAATACAAACAAGCACTGAAACACAGATAGCTAAAGACTTTGATGAATTTGAACAGGTGCGACAAGAGCTTGAGGCAAACGTAAATACCTTGTTAACATCAGGCACTGTAATACGTGCATCAGATGGTAAAGAGATAACTACACTCAACGCCCGCGAGATTTTAGATGCAAAACACCGAGAAGTTCTCAGTAGATATACTGGAGAGGACGGATTTCTTACAGACATAGAAAGCTATTTGGAAGAGACAGAACGACTTGCCCGTGCAACGAGAGACGCATTTGCTGAAAAGGGCAGGTTACATGCTGACGTAGGCGCAGCAAAAACAACTGAAACCAGATCAATAGATACTGTTCGTGAGTTTTCAGACCGTAAAGAAGCTGACGGAATAATACGAGATTCTCTGTATGAAGCCGTTAGAACTGAACATCCAGATGCTCGTATGGACGGTACGACTCTGTACGCTAGTTTAGGCAAAGAAGATACTGTATTTAATAGATTAGATGACGATTTCGGTGACATCGTTACAGAAACTGATTTAGAACTTTCAGAGACTGATAAAGTATCCATGCTCTTGTCTGCAGGTGCCACGCCTCAAAAACGAGTTCGTAAACAGTTCTTCAACGCAGCAGCTATGGACGAGTTTAGAAATAATCCCGTCATAGTTCAAGCAGTACAGATAACCCCAGATATGTCTGATAAAGAAGTGTTGCAGTCTTTAGTTACTTTTAGAAACACGTTAAAAGACGAAATAGGCTTCACTGAAGCCATGAGCGATGCAGCTTTGGAGGGTAACACGCCAACAGATGTCTGGGATTTTTTCAAAGAGGTAGGATCTAAAGGAAATCCAGAAGATCTAGCAGAGCTAGGTTTTACGAGACAGTTTAGCGATAATCTCACCATGCCTATTTCCCCACGATCTTTTCATAACATAACAAAGTTTTTGGGAAGGTCTGCAGATCCAACTACAGAGTTAGGTAAGGCTCTAATAACCAAACGCAGAGAGTTATTAAGGGATGCTGGCGATCCGGTAAAAGGTTTCCAAGAAAATTACTATGGAGAACGCACCCCTTTGATTGAAGTTTCGGAACGCCTGAAAACAGCGAACAGGTTCAACACAGAGTACCAGATGCGCTATAATACTCCTGAAGTATCTACCTATGGTATAGAGACTTTATCAACTCAAACAGCGGTAAAACCTGCAGAAGTAGTAGACAACATAATAAACGCGGCTCTGACAAAAGTTGAAGGTTCGAGCAACCCTCAGATGGTTGCCAGCCAAACTATCGGCTCTGACTTTGCCAGAATATTCGGTTCTTCCTTAGAGATGGGCCCTGATGGAAGAGAGGGTTTCTTCTTGGTGGCAGGGGAAGAGGCTGCTGCAAGAACAGCAGATCTCTTGAAATCTGTATCAGACGCTAAACTTTGGTTGTCTAAGCCCGGACAGGAAATACTTCGTTTGGGAAAATCGGGACAAGCACTGGGATATCGAATCAATCAAGGACAGCTTGAACAGCTTTCTAATTTAATGGGGGGAGGCTCTACTGCATACAAACCCATAGAGAAGATGACTGATACGGAAATCTTAAATTTAGTTGACATGTTCAGTCGCGTCCCTACGTACCCTCGTAGAGCAGACGGTTCGATAGACTTCGACAATCCTCAACAACTTATCAGTCAAGAACGCCTGTATGAGGTTATAGACATAACGAATTTTTATGAAATGGCTCCGACAACAACCGGAGCGGCTCGTCGTAAGTTATCCCGCGAGAGCACAGATTTTGTATCAGATTACTCTGTAGGGGTAAAACGGGTTGGCGCAGATTTAAAAGCTAAACTTACGGAAGTAAGACGTATGGGAGAGGCTGAAAGAAACCTTAGAAGCAACGCCTATGATAACATAAAACGAGTTGTAGCAGGACTTGAAGGAGTCACTGATAGACCGGGTGCAGTCATCTCAAGCACCATTAGAACTCCTAACGGATTTCGACTTATACTAGATGCTAGAGAAGCTCATGTAGCACGGGCCGTTGCAGGTGAGCTTGGTGAAAACATCAGTGCGGAAAAAGCAAGAGAAGTGTTTAATCGAGAGATATTTTCTGTGATGGCCTACGAAATGTCTTCAAGAGTAAAAGATAAACGAGGCGGCTTAGACCCAACGAAGCTATCGGAATTAGTAAATGATAAAGAACTCATGGCTGCTATTGAGGAGTTTAATCCTGAATCCACGCAGATCATACGTGATTTACAAGAACTTGCAACAGGCGTTCTAGATAGAGACACTGGAAAAGTTAACATCAGAGGATTCACCACTCCCTACAACTTTGATACGGAACTTAACAAAATATGGGCTGTATCAACGGGGCGAGGCAGCTTGCGTTGGTGGACAATTCAGTTAACAGCTAGACAAGGACGTTTGGCAAATCAGCAAATGTTTAGATCAATGCTAGAAGATCCTAAACTAGGCAGAGACTTGATTGATATCGTCAAGTCCGGTAAAAAGCCCGGAGAGGCAAAGATAGTGAGAATAGCTGACACTATGTTAACTTACGCCGCTCTTGATATCTACCGCCACAATGATGAAGAAAATTCAGGCGGGCTGTTTGTACCTCTCGTTGAAAGCGGAATAGCGACAGCTTCAGCGTTTGGACGAGGTTTAAAAGGGTTCTTCGGGGAGACAACCCGAAGAGATCCCAGAATAGAGAACATAACTCTACCTACATCCTATACTCAAATAAACCAAGAAATGAAAACTCTGAAAGGACAATGAAAATGAAAACCTACGGAAATGGACCAAAGGGGATGCGGTACGGCGGAATGTCTCGCAAGCCCATGATGTATGGTGGTAAGGCGACCATGAAGCCCAAGAAGAAGAAGCAGATGGGTGGCATGATCAACAACACCATGTCAACAGGAATGAACAAGATGCCCAATCCCATGATGGGAAAAAGCATGATGGCTATGGGCGGTAAGCTGCCTATGACCACAGTAAAAGGCAAGAAAGTGCCTGTTTTTGCCGCTGACGGAAAAGGTAAAAACGACCTAGCATAAAAAAAAGATCGGGGTAAACCCGACCTATACACAAAAAGACCCCGGCAGGTTAGTTCTTGCCGGGGTTATTTTTTATCCAAAGTGCTGGCGTATCGTGTCTATCTTCTCCTGTGCGGCGGCTATCTTCTCTATCTGCGTTTCAATGGCCTCTACAACATCAGGGTGCTCTCCGATGCCTACAGAGTGATTGAGGTAGACATTGACGTTAGCTTTGGCAACGGCTATCTCACCCTCTAGTTTTAGTATTAGTGCTTCCAACATGTTGCGTTCCCTACTCAGCGTTGATGCTCTGTTTGAGAACTGTCGTAAACATCTGGTGTGCAGCGTTCAGTTGTGCAATCTTGAACTCAAGACGTGACCGCTCGTTATGAATATCTGACAGTTGCGAGACAAAGTATTTCTGCTCGTCTGTGAAGTCCGTCATGGCGTACTCTTTGTCGTCGATGACTACTTTCTGTGATTCACTCATTGTTATACTCCCGTCGTGTTAATAAAGGCAATGATCAGCAACACACTGGCTACTGCATTGAGAACGATTAGTGCTCTGTCGTGCCACAGCCATCCTACAACCAGCCAACATACTGCTCCGTTAAAGGACAGGGCTATGTCCAGAGCAGGGCTGATGCCTGATGCCCGTGTAATGAGAGCAGCCAGAAACATCAGAGTTCCGGCCCATTTGATCCACCATGATAGATCGTCTGTTGGTGTTACTTTATCTTTGTGCATTGCTTACTCCACAGGTTTGTCGCTGTCTATATATCGTTTGACTCCATTCCCATCGTAATACCAGTCTCTGTCCGCTGGGTCAATAGGCAGTTCCATCTGGCGGGAATCTTTACGAGCTTGTTCTAGTTCCTTGTCCTCTGTATCAGGTGACGTATCCATTAGACTTCTCCATTATCTCCTCGCCCTTTGTTTTCAGATACCGGAGCAGTGATGCAACCTTCCATGTATCATCAAACTCAGGGGCGTGTTCTTCCATAGTCTTGGTAAACACTTCTGCGTTTACGTAGTCCATCTCCATCTTGATGTCTCCGGAGCGGGTCATACCCATACGGAGAGAGAACAGATCATCTATCTTGGTTTTTGCTTTTTGTTTCATCCTACGTCCTTTAGCTTACTGATTGGTATGTTGTAGCAGTCAGCACGGAACGTGTAATTGTTACGAGAGTCAACTTCTCCGCGTTTGTGACGAGTCGCGGATTCGTAGAACTCAGACTTAGATATGCTGCCTAATATCCAAGCCCGCTTCATGTTGTGCAACACTCTGACAAAGATGTATTCGTCACAGTTTTGGTCTGACCCATGTGCAGCAACAGAACAGTCATAATAGGACAGAGGGGCGGAGTCACACCGCTTGGTCTTGACATCAATGCGTCTGCCCTTGTGCATCAGGTCGTAGTCGAACGTGTTGCTAGGGGAGGCATTGAGGTGGTTCTGAACGATGACCTCACCAAGACTTCCCAGAACGTTGCTCGTTCCGTTGGTAATGCTACCAGTAAGGAACTGCATCTGTGCGGCCTTCTTAGCGGCCTGTTTCATCATATCTTCGGTTACGTCTACTGAAATCATCATTGTTTTACTCCGCTGCAACTATATCTACTACTTCACAGGCATCTGCAGAACAGGCTAGTTCCCGGTTGCCATTGGTTGAATCTTCTGTCTCGAACGCTTCGAGCCCCGACCAGTCTATGTCGTCAGGTATCTTGAGGTTTATCTCAGACCACTCCGCGATACCGTCCTCGTTGACGTTAGATACCTTCTGGTAGTTGCCCTTGTACTCTTCCTCACTGATGTCCTGATACGGGGCTTGCTTGTAGGTGTGGTCAGTGAACGGCAGGAACGATATGCCACTGCACAGATCGAAGTTGTCGTACACCCATGCACCCACCTTGACCCACTCGTCCTCTTTGACGCTGATGGTAACAGATGGTTTGTGCTCACACCAGTGCAGAGCGTACAGCTTCCACAGTTCAAGCTGGTCGATAGCTGACATGTCATTGCGGCAAGTGGCACCGTGCGGCGAACGTGTAATGAAGCTGAATACGGTTGTGTTGTCTGGCTTCATAACGTCTGGCTCACTGGGTATGCCCTGCTCAACCAAGAACTGTGTCAGCGGGTCTTTGTTGTCGCCTCGTACAGTTCGAACATAATAGGGGTTATGTCGTGCGTGGATACCGCTGGCAGCATCGACGAGTTGCGATACAGTGCCGGATGGTTTCACACAGGTAATGGCGGTAGACCGTTCGATACCGATCTGGTCTGCCACATATGCGTTCTGGTCAATAGCCACTTGGCGCATTTCACTTAGCCAACGCACAGAATCCTCTGTCTTGGACAGCACAGGGTGATCCATGATACCTGTCAGGGACACACCCAAAAGACGTTCTTCTTTGGTGTTCTTCTCCCAGATCTTACGCAGATACTTGAAGTTGGTGAGGGTGCTCTGGAACGTACCCAGCGTGGTTGCGAGACGAACCTTATGCTTCAAATCTTCGAGACTATCTGTAGGACGAACAACTACCTCTGACAGGTTGCAGAACTGGTACGGACGCAAGATAATCTCACTGCACGGGTTACAACCGAAGTCGTGTTCGGGGTCACGTCGTCCGTTCTCAGCGACTTTCATCTTGGCGGCTTCACGATTGAAGATGCCACGCTCCCCGCTCTTGCTGTCGTACAGAGACAGCCACTCTTTTAGAAACGTTCCAATGTCGGGTTTCTTGGAGTACGATACAGAGTTGTTAGCCAATGCTCTGTGTCCATCGTTCTCCCACCAGTTGCCAGACTTGGCGTGGGACATCTCCCTGTCAGAAAGATCAGATAAACTAATCAGTGCAGAACGACGAACGCCACCTACGACAACGATCTCACCGACCTTGCACATGATGTCGTGACACTCGATTGCTTTGAGACGACGACCAGCGGCACGTTTGAAGATGTCGATACAAAAGTTAAATAACTCAAGCAGAGGTTCCGGCCCAGAGGCACGGCCTCCCATAGTCTTCAGACGAACCCCGGATGGGCGAACAGACGACACATCTATCGATGGGACTTGTCCAGCATACAGCAGAGACAGCAGTTCACGAAACGCCCTAGCCCATCCGCTACGGCTGTCGGCAACGTGCACAACAGTCGGGGACTCCTCAAAGTGTTCGTTCACGATAGGCAGCTTGCACACCTGAGACTCCTCAACAGAAAAGCCCACGCCTGTGCCACACATCAGAATGTACATACACTCGTCGAACGCACGGGGGCTGTCTACAGGTAGGTACGAGCAGTTGTATCCCACAACGTTGTCTCGTTCCAGTGCTGATCCAGAAGTCATCATAGCCCGCATAGATGGCATGATCTTCAAGTCGAGAACAGCATTTTCCAATTCTTCAGCAAACAATTCGTTAACGTCGTAACCGTGCTCAGTCTTGAGGTGATCACACATAAAGTTCATATAACGACGGACAGTCTCTTCCCATGTCTCTCTACGATTATGTTCTGGGATCCAACGGGCATAGCGCGACTTGTGGATGAATTGCTGGTAAATGGTGGGTAGCTGATTCGACATGTTACTTCTCCTTTATTTCTATCAACTTGGTGAGATACCATTGAGCTTTTTTCAAGTCCTCTACACCGTTCTTGTAGCGGTATCTCCATAGATACTTAATGATATTACCCTGTAGGTAATACTCGAAGCCTTCATCTGTTGCGGCTTCAATAGCAGAAATACACTCGACCCCTGCCTGATTATAGTGTGGCGGGTTGTTCACCACATCTTTTTTACTTCTCACTGTTTGGCTCCAAAGTCAACGCGAATGATGTTGCCATCTGTTTCATAGTCATTCCCAGTCTGTTCTGCAAAGTGCTCACGAGCCTGTATAGCAATAACACCACTGGAGAATACTTGATCGATGTCCGCCTGTAGCAGAGCAAGGATGCCCTCAACTGCGACCTCTCCGGGATGGGGGTTGCCTTCATCATCCAGCAGTCCACCTGTCGTATCAAATACCTTTGCACTAAATCCTTCGGCATTAGGCTTGAGTATAATGTAGTACCTGTCTGGCAGCAAGAAGTTTTTTTCTAACTCAATTTCGTTTTCAATGTCGTCGCTCATTTGAACCATTCCTCTGGTATGCTACCTTCTGCCCACAAGAAACCATGTCTCTCACACCACATAGCGTAGCTGGTTTTACTGTTCTTTCGAATCTTGTTTCTTGCGCGTTGGAACACAAAGCGGATATCGACATCCGGATTCTGTTTCTTGATCAGCAGGTGTTTGCTTCTGTCTGCCGCATCAAACTTGCCTTTTGTCTCAACGTAGAACCCATACTCAGGAAACCAAAAGTCTGGTGTGTAGTTTTTTATCTTAGGTTGAAACGATATTTTCTGTGTCTCGTATTCAAAGTCTCTTCCGTTCTCAGCCAACTTACGTGCAACACGTAACTCAAAATCGGATCTAAATCTGTGTCGTCCTGCCATTACGGTAACTCTATGTTGGGCGGCGAGAAGTTCAACGTTAGGTGCTCTAACCTTTTCAGTGCGTACCCTGCCATCTTTGGGGATGATTTTTCTAAAGAAGTAATCTGAGTTTGAATTTCCCGACTTGGTAGCCATACGACTGCACCACTCCTTAACACAAAGTTTATCTTTTGAAACTGCTCCTCGACAGTCCTCATGTCACGCTCACTGGTCTCTCCCTGCAAGTTGCCAACAAGACCCTCTTGCAGATACTGTTCGATAAGCGTAAGAGGCAAACCCTGTCGGCTGTTACGTAGCTGTATAATGCCAGCATTACCACCCCGCCCCTGTGCCGCCTCAACGTACACAAAGAACGTATTGGGGTTGAGGAACTGCATCGAAGGAGTAAAGTCTGTGTAGTATATGATGTTCATAGTACGACACTTTCTTTAGCTAATTTAGTGTACCACGTCCCCGGCCTACTCTGAGCCCGTGAGGTTGCTTTAGGTGCAAACTTAGCTTTAGGCCAACACTTGCTCTTGTGACCACAGAACGAGCAGGTACGGGGCATAAGCATGTTGCCCGTTGGTTCGCCCTTGTGCATCTCCTTCTCAGGTTGGAACTCCTTGCGGAACGGTTTGTCCGACAGGAGATACTTAGCACGAGCTTTGGCATCCGCAATGTATTGCTTGCGGTCTTGCTCTTGGTCATCCGGCGCGGCACACATAATCCACTCGCCGTTGTTTTTGTTTACAACAATCCAACCGCCAAAAGGCAACCCAGCAGCAGTAGCGTAAAGATACCCCTGCATGATATAGCCAAAGGTGTCTTCCTCTTTGATCTTTTCGTACCCTCCGAAAGAGCCGAATTTATGGTTAAAAGAGTAATCAGACGCTGATTTGATGTCCCAAACTTTTGGCCCTGACCCATCATCAATAATGATATCCAGTGTCCCATTGATCTTAATGTCATCGTCAAGCTCCAGTTCTACTTTCTTTTGCAGGTCTACAATCTCGACCCCAGATAATCTCATGGCTAACACGGCAAGAGATTCGATCATGTCCCCGAATATGAATCTCATAAACGTGGTGTAATCCATCTCTTCTTTGTCACCAGCTATCTCATGCTGTTGTTGACACAGAGGTCTACCCAGACCGGACATGCGTATGCCAGACCTGTCAGACTTTCTGCTGAATTGTTTCTCTATAGAGGCGGCTACAGATTCAACAAACTCCTGAGAAAATTCGGGCGGGAGATTGATCGTCCCCCGCCCTGCACTTTCAAGAGCCGCCTGTATCTTAGGCAGCGTCAGCATCGGCAAGCTCCGCTTCTAACGAAACGTCGAGGCTATCCGTGCTGAGTTTTTGAGCTTCCCGAAACTTTTCAAGAACACCGTCATTGTATCCTTTGATTGTCTCCAAGAACTTTTTAATCAGATCCAAATCGTCTTGTGTCAGATCCTTGAGGTAGTCAGTCTGTGCAAACGTGGGAACCCAGAAGTTCACACTACCTGATTTCATTTTCTTTGTGCCCAGTTGGAACACAGTTTTCTGCATCAGTTTCTTCTGTCGCGTAATGAGGTCAAGAGCCTCACGAACGGGACGGAAGCCTGATTTCTTGAAGTAGGCCACTACGGGTTGATTGTCGAGTTCGAGATCGTTGCCCTCTGCGTCTTTGGCTGTGCCCGACACTGTTGCGTACACAACTTGGTTGCAGACTACTTCACGTGAAAGAAGAAGGCGTGGGTCTGTTGGCTCTAGGTCTTTTTCTTCGTCCTTTGTCAAGCGACCACACTTCTCGCTTCCTGCTGAATCAGGGAACTTATCACCAAGACTTCCGGTCTGAATAGACTGGGAGACAAACACGTTTTCTTCATTGTCCCAGTGACTGTATGTGTACATGCGGCTAAACGGACGCAGTGTCAGCGTCTCTGCAAATACAAAGCGACCATCAAGCATCAGCTTCCAGTGGCCTTTCGGAAGACGGTTTCCGTTGTCGTCTTCGTCTGTATAGTTGATTGACAGGCGAGGCAGTCCGTTACCGGAACCAGTAGCGGGGGCACCGCCCTGTCCTGTGAGAGCCATCAGTGCTGACTCGTCAAGGTTATCTAGATTAAGGTTTTCAAGTGTTGCTAAATCGTTTGTCATCTTTAACTCCTATGACTGTTTAACTTGTCTATTCTAAGGCTCAACAAGCTCTGTGTCAAGCCAATTATCTCCTATTTTTAATTCAATATCGACAGGCATATCATAGTGGATACCGTACCGTCTGTGTGACTCGTCCTTGATAGACAGCATGGCTTCCTCCATCATACTGATTGCCTTACTTTCTTCGCCCGGATAGACATCCATGACGATGCTATCGTGGACGGTGTTGCATATTACACTGTTCATTTTGGACTGTCTTAAAAGTTTACTCAGATGAATAAGAGCGAGGGGTAACAGGTCTCCTGTAGCAAAGCCCTGAACAGGATAGTTACAGATGGCGGTGCGGTTTGTTGCGGTGCCCCACTTCGTCCACTTGGTTCCGGGGAAGTGGTACTGCCTACCGGAGGGCAGGGTTATGTAACCCCTGTCCACAGCCTGACGCTGCATCTCGTCCTGCCAGTCAGTCACAGCGGCATACTTGTCCTTGAAGGCGTTGTAGTATCGCTTCTGTGAATCAGTGCCTGTAACGCCACCGTACAGCGGTTTAAAGGTGTGTGCCTTTGCTTCCTGTCGGCTACACCCTATGATCTCTGCAGTGTAGCTGTGAACGTCGGTTCCGGCTTTGACATCGTTATAGATGGACTCGTCGCTGGACAGAAACCCAGCCACACGAAACTCTAGCTGACTATAGTCCCCCTCAAGTATCTTACCGCCTTCCCAGCGGCTTTTAACAACCTTACGAATAACGAATGTAGAGCCTCGTGGCATGTTCTGAAAGTTTGGGTTTCTCGAAGAAAGTCTTCCAGTCGCAGTAACACACTGCATAAACTCAGGATGAATAAAATCATCGTGATCAAGATTGTTGAACATACCGTCCACAAAATTAGACAGGTAAGTTCGAATAGCAGAGTATCGGATATAAGCTGCCACAAACTCTTTAGCTTCTCCTGACAACTCGTCAAGGCGTTGCTCAAGCGTTTCCTTGTCTGTTTTAAATCCACCTGCCGCGACATCAGCAACCCCTCTAGGGCTGATTTTAAATCCCGCAGTTTTTCCAGTATCGACATAGGTCATTCCCTTTCCGTTACACGCCGAACAAATGCGCTTGGCTTTACTGATGCTGCCATCCTTACGAGTAAAGGACACACGCCCTACACCGTCACAGTGCATACACTGAGAGCCAATCGTACGACGTATTACCGTTGTGTTATCGCTCACAGCATGTTTGAACTCGCTCTGCTTCATGCGAGTACGCATCTTCTGTTTCTTGGTTGCCCCCCGTTGCTCAGTACCTAAATTGAACAACGTCTTCCATACCTGCTTGTTGTTTACCTTACGAGAGTAGAACAGAGCAGAACGATCATCAGGGCTATCAAGGTTGATAGGGGTATCGCCCATTGCGGCTTGAGCCATGCTTCGGAGCTTGTGTCGGAGTTCCTCTTGTTCATTTTCAAAATCCTCTTTGAGTTGTATCAGTGCCTGTCTATCTATCTTGATACCAGCGCGTTCGATGTCACACAGAACGTCTGTCATCTCACAGGACATGAGTAGTGTGGACTGTAAACTAGAGCTCATGGTACATCCTTTCAAGTGTGGTGCCAAAGGCTTCGGCTTGTTTGATAGCGATACGTTCCGTAACAAGAACGTCTTCTTTACCGTACTCTTCTACAATGTCGTATGGTATCTTGTCAAACGTCACACCGTCATCCAAGTAAGGTTGAACGAGGTCTTTCTTCTTGGAGCCCACTTCATACTTCTCAGCGAGGGCGGCAAGGCTGAGAGGCCAACGCCGGGAACCAGCTAAGATGTACTCCCCCACCATTGTGTCATACAGCTTGCCATCGTAAGACCAACCACACTCACGCAACCACATCAGGTCAAACTTAATGTTGTGACCAATCAACAGGTCACACCACTCAAGTGCAGAACGAATCTGTTCGAACCCACCATTAGTCGGTGTTTCCTTTTCGTGGTGAAAGCAGAGGTAGTCAACGCCTACATCAGTTATGCGTTTGTAGCCAACACTGACCAGAAGATTCTTGAAGAATGGAGAAGGTGTCCAAGAGCCGTTTGGCTTTTTTGTTGTGGTAGTCTCCACGTCAAGAGTCACTATGTTCATTGAGCTCCTCCATATTCACTCTGTCTACCATGTAGATTTCAACGCCTATCTTTTTCTGATGTGGTTTGGCTATGCGATTTATCAGTGTACCATCCTTGCGATACGATTTTGTTTTCACATCGTAGAAACGTGTCTCTCCGGTCTCTGGATTGACAACCACAAGATCTATCAGGCCGTTACTACTTATGTTGTGAAAGACGTGCCAGCCTTGTTTAATTAGTTGTGCGGCAGCAATCATCTCGCTGAGTGCGCCTCTTGCATGTTTGATATCCATTAGTAGTAGAACCCCCTGTGAATGTCTATGTTTGCGTTTATCATACCGTGATATCCATTGACCTTATTCTTGGATACATTCAGGTAACGCATGTAGTTATCGTCATCAACATCTCCAGTCTTACCTATGCCGATGATAACATCAGCTTCACCAGCTTTACCTGTCCGGCTGTTATCCATCATGGAGTAGTCAATATTCATGCGGTTGTGTGCCTCATAGCTTGCTTGAGACACAGCCCAGAACAACAGATTGTTACGTTTAGCTATCTCCCGCGCCTTGATGTATATCTCTTTGAGGCGTTCGTCACCACGACCAAAGTCTCCGTTCACGCGAAACTTATCAAGCTGGTCAGCGAACACGATATCAGGGTCAGACAGCTTACAGTATTGATCAAGCTCCTCGACAGACGAGCCAACTGAATCTACCACAGTAAGATACGGCTTGATATCCTGTACGTACTTTTCGTTGATGACAGACTTATCTTTGACCATCTCTTGTTTTGTTAGCTTGTAGTAGCTTTGAATAATACGCAACTTAATCTTAGCGGCGGGCTCCTCGTTCGCCCAGTACGCAACCTTGTTCTTGTTCTTGATGTAAGAAGCACAGAGATGGGCACAGAACGTTGTCTTGCCTGTTTCTGGTCGGGCAAAGATTATACCCAGATTACCACGAGACATCCCCGGAAGGTTGTCCTTAATTATGTTGAGGTCAAACGGGAAGTCTACACCTCTTTCTTCGCTCTCTATAAGTTGCATGAAATCATCCTCAAATATGGTGTAGGTCTCACTGCCTTTGATGCTGTGCTCCGACACTCTGTCTAGTATACTTTTGATTGGCGTGAAGTCAGTGGACTCACCAGTGTATATGTCAATGGCTCGTTCACCGATGACACGTGCTTGGTCTCTTGCCCAGAACTCTTCTACAATCTTACGATGTAGATCTACGTTCTGTTCTCCTGACGGGTCACGCATCCTGTTGAATATGTCAGCCAAGTCCTCTCGACTTGACTTAGTTAGTGCAGGGTTGGATGTCAGCAACATCGAATGAACTTCCCCTGCGGTAAGGTTCGTGGTTGCAACGTCGTGACAGTTTAGAATCGTTCTAAATACTGTCTTGGACAAACCCTCGAACATGTCCTCTGACAATATGTGCTTCACACCGGAGTAGAAGTCGCGGTGCAAAATGAATTGCAGAATATGTTGTTCAATCGGTTTTTCTTCTGATGAACTCATTCAGTTTTTCCTTTTCCATGTTTTTCAAATCATCTTCAAGAATAAGCATCCGGACATTCAGGTGAGGTTTGAGTGTCTGGACAGTTTTCAAGCCTAGCTTGGTTGCGTCCTTATCTAACGCAACGTACACGGTGTCGAACTTTTTGAGTTGGACTATGTGTTCTTTGAGCAGAGACGTGCCCAGCATAGCAACGCCAGTCATCACGTGACTAACACACGAGGCTGAAGCACAGTCCTCAACGAGCACTGCACTGGGAGCGTCTCCTGCGGTGAATAGTTGTTTTGAGTTGCCGTATCTGTACCACTTCGGTTTGGCTCCTGCAAGGGTTCGACCTACAGCATCCACCGTCTTGGCACCTTCTCGAATCAAGAACACCGCACGGTTCAATCTCTGATCATACATGAGACGAACGGTGCGGTGCGAATAGGCATCGAACACATTGACATCTTTCATGTAACGCATAGCTGCATCACTTCGGGAGATGTCCACAAATGTGTCTGGAATTTGAAATGAATTCAAAGGCTTGTCTGGTTCTTCGTAACGGTTACGAGTACGCAGAGGTGGAGGGTCGGCAGAGAGCCGAACCCGGAGCCGACCCTTCACAGAACAATCAGCGTGAAAGCATTTGAATATGATATTCATCCCGTCATTGAAGGCGGCAAATGAATTCTTGTGTCCGCAGGATGGACAATCGGAGCGGTAACGTGTACCACCCTGAATGTTCAAGGACTCAATGTAGTCGTGTATCATGCTCATAACCACGAGCATACGAGCAAATGAATTTGGTGTCAAACGATTTTTTTTCTTGACAGCCCTTTGCGACCTATGGTTATACTCCCGTAGGGTTCCCCAATGGGATTACTCTGTTATGTAAAATAACCGTTAGCTTACCTATAGGGATACCTTATGAAGGAAAGAGAGAAAAGAAAACTGTCAACCTATCATGGTCGTCTGTTTGCTGATAAAGAACAGGCAGAGCATTGGCTCGACAGGATGCGTACAAAACTAGGAGGAGACTACACCTATGAATGTAAATGGCACAAAGGACACGAACTCTGGCACGGGGTTCTATATCGAGAGCAGGAACTCAGATGAATTACTTGTCTGCTTACACAAGGCTCGTGAAGAGACTAGGAACAAGGCGATTGATCTAGAGTGGCAGGGTCTACCTGCTGATCATTTGTGGAAAACAGTTAGAAGTATGACCGAACGAATTGAAAATGGCGAACAGTATGAGGTGTTGTTTTGATAACTGAAGCATTGATGTGTATGGCGATGAACATCTACCATGAAGCGCGAAATGAATCCACGATTGGTAAGATGGCAGTTGCCCAAGTTGTAATGAACAGAATGGATGATGAACGTTTCCCAGATACAGTCTGTGGCGTTGTTTATCAGGGTGAACACACGGCATCTGGGCACCCCAAACGAAACCAATGTCAGTTTAGTTGGTACTGTGATGGGCTACCGGACAATCCGAAAAATGAATCTGCGTTTCAGGAGTCATACGAAATCGGCAAGTTCGTAGCCGAAGGATGGATGGCTGGTAACTTTGATGGGGCAACCCACTACCACGCCACCTACGTCAATCCGTCATGGTCTAGGGTGTTCACTCATGCGGTCACAATCGATGGTCACGTGTTCTACAGATGGGAATGAATCTATGATGAAGCTGCCAAATGAATTCGATATCGCGGTGCTGGGTGTCAGCTATCGAATAGGCTGGGAGGACTGCATCGTCTATGACGTGAATGAAATCCTACGTATCCTGATGCAGGACATGTTAGCGGATGATGCGCTCGAACATTTCATGTATAACATAGCCGGGTCTTACGTAGGAGAAACGACCCCAATCTTCTTGTGGGAAAGAACCATGAAGGAGATAGAGGAAGATGCAGAATGAACGTGAACTTGGGAGATAGTCCCTGTAAGAAACAGTGCAGAGTTGATTGGGACTACGAGGCGTGTTCGACATGCGGCAGAACTTTATCTGATCTAACGAACTGGAGCAAAATGAATTTGCTTGAACGTATCCTTGCCAACGCAAAAGCAATCCGTATACTGAGGCGGATGGAGAAAATTAATGGTAGATGAATCCAGAATAAAACGAATTAAGGCGCGTGTGAAATATTTGTACAACCTGATTGAAGAGATGGAGAGCGAAATTGAGCAAGAAAAAAAATCAAATGAATCCTGTAGCCAAGAGCCTGTCGGAGAAGCAGAACAGACCGAAGACGATACCAGACAAGAGGCGGGAGAGTTACGACAGGTACATCGCTCGGAAGTTAAGAGAAAACTGGCGAAACTTAGACGCAAGAAAAAAAGATATTGACGACTAAGCCCAACTCGTGCCATACCGTTTTTGTCGTTGTTTTTAACACAGGAGTAAACGATGTATTACGCAGACATCATCACCAAAGATGATTTGATTCAGGAGTTCAAGGAAGAGCGTCTGGTCGTTCGTAGGATGTTTAACAACATCAAGAGTTGCAAACACTCTATCACACAGTCTCTGCTTGCCAAGCCCCGTGATGTTCACGAGGTTGTTATCTATAAGTACTTCGAGACCAAGCGCGACAAAATTCATGGCTATTACGAGTGGACTGGTGAGAAACTCAAACTCAACAGCAAAATAGATGCGTTCGTCCATAACGTGTTCTACGGGAGAATGTAAAGTGAGCAAGCGTGATTACAAAGAGGTAGAACTCCTCAAGCACAAACTGACCAACCGCGCTGGTGGTAGGTTTTTCAGTATAACTTTTGTCAAGGCAGATGGCTCGACCCGTAAGATGGTCTGCCGCTTGGGTGTGAAGCAACACGCCGGAGGTAAGTCATCTGACCAGTTTAACTACAGCCTGTTGACTGTGTACGATGTGCAGAAGCGTGGCTTCCGGAACATCAACCTTGAGACTGTCCAACAATACACTGTGTCCGGTCAGACCTTTGAGCAGAAGTGGGTGCAGTAACGATGAAAAAGTACAAACCAGTATCTGTAACAATCCGTGCTCACTACACGTTGCACATGGAGCCGGAAGACATGGCACAACTAGACGATGGCACACCAATCACAGATTTTGATGGTTGGAACGATGAACTCGTCCAAGTTGAAATCTACGACATCACACCGGAGGAATAGAGATGAAAAAGTACAAGGTATCTTACGAACCTAGTGAAGCTGTTTACGAATACATAGTTGAAGCTGACGATGAATTCAAAGCCGAAGACGAGGCGTATGAAATGCTACAAGAAGCAATCGGATGGGACGGGGCGAAAGACTGGTGTTTCGTTAGTGCCGAAGAAATAGACGAGGAACAAAATGAACCACTATGAAAAGGGAATTGAATTTGGCATACATCCCCGATGGGACAAGAGGGTTAACGTCTGGTGCCAAATGAAATCCACCTCGCTTGGTATTGAACCGGAGCGCGGCGAACTAAATGAATTTCCTGTACAGACAATTATCGGCGTGTTCGATGATCAATGGGGCGCAATGAATTTCTGCTCACGTCTAGCAAATGAATTTAGGAATGAATTCCGTAAGCACCTTTTTATTGACACGGTGCCCAAATGAATTTACTTCTAGTGTTGTTGGTTGTTCGTGGCATCTTCGTTGAGGTGCTCAACCAAAAAAACTAGTCGGAGTTTTTCCCTCCTTTCTCCTCCGGCAAGTGCCCCGCTCGGTTCTCCCACTGGGCGGGGTTTTCTTTTTTGTTTGACGTAAAATGAATAATCGGCTACGCCTTGATTATTGAAAGTGAGGAACCCATGCAATTAACTGGTACACGTTTTGAGAAAGCCCGACGCGACTTGTCGGCTTATCCTTATTCATTATTAAAACACCCCAAGCCTAAAAATAAACTGGGGCGCAAAGTAACAAAGGGCGAGTTTGCCGGATACCGTGTCTATTCCCTGACACTGGAAGAACGCGCCACATGCCCGACAACGTGCGAACGCTGGGGGGACTGCTACGGGAATAACATGCCATTTGCCCACCGCTTGCAGCATGGCGCGGAATTGGAGCGCAGACTGCCGGATGAGATAGCCGCACTATGCGCCAAGTATCCGGACGGGGTACTTATCCGGCTTCACGTGCTGGGTGATTTTTATTCGCCGGAATATGTGCAACTTTGGGGCGAGTTATTGGCAACGCATCCAAACCTTGCAATCTGGGGGTACACGCACCGCACCGATCCGGCTTGTGATATCCATAAGGCCATTGTGCGAACCAAAATGAATTTTGGCGTACGCTTTTTTATTCGATGGTCTGACGTGCCCAACGTGCCGGATAGTGCCAGCCATGAAACAATCGCCGCGCCGGACGCTATCACTTGTCCGGAGCAAATCGGCAAGACAAAAAATTGCGCCGCTTGCGGTCTCTGCTGGAACGCCGCCGCCGAAAAAATCCGATTTATTCATCACTAATAACTTGCGCCCGATACCAAATCAGCGCACAGTTTGTTTGTCGTTAATTTTTGAGAAAGGTTAAAACGATGACTATTCAAGTATTCGAACATAAGGACTTGAGCAATCTCGACGCTTTTGTCGGGTGCCGAACATTCAAGGCACCGATCCACACAACACGGGGCGAACTGGTGCCGGATTATTACGCATTGGTAAATGAGAACGGCGAACCATTGCCAGCCCGCCCGGTCTCTAAAAGCTACAAGCTAGTGAGCCATCTTGAGATGTTCCGGCAACAGGCCGAACAGCTTGCGGATAGCTCTTTGCCGACTGCCAATGTGTCGGTTAAGGATACCGTGCTAGACGGGGGGCTTCGCGCAACCCGTGAGGTACATTTTGACGACGTGCGGCTGGATATGCCCTGCGGTCGTCTTACTGACCCGATGGTCGCCCGCATGGACACAATTAACAGCGTTGATATGTCGTGGGCTTTTCAAGCCTTCGCGGGGGCATATCGTAGCTATTGCCGAAATACTCAGGTATTCGGCGGCGAGAAGGTCTATCACGCCAAGCGCAAGCATACCCGCAATCTGTCGCCGGAAAGCATAACGGCAAATAGCATTGTCGGGCTGGACACGTTCCACAATAACCGCGATTATTTTAACCGCATGAGGACGGTTGATTTAAGGCCGGACGAATGGCGGGAAATCATGGAACAAACCCTGTGCCATAAGCAAGGGCGGGGTGCTGCCGAAACTACCGACAAAGCGGCAAAGGTCAACGTCGCATTGCTGGGTCAGATGATGACCCGCTACGACCAAGAAAGCGCGGACTTAGGGTCTAACATGTGGGCGGGGTACAATGCCCTCACCGCATGGTCTACACATGTGGACAAGGACGCAAACTGGCTGGATGAAGACGGGAACGAGAAAAGCCGGAAAGCCCGAACTACTGACCCAAACAGGGTGCCCCATGTTCAGATGCAACGCCAGAACCGTGTTCGTGACGTGCTTAACAGCACGGCATGGGCGCAGAAATTGGCGGCATAATCGTGGGGGATTTGCTTGCTATCATTTATAAAACTTTACTTTGCATAATTGCCCTTGTTATTCTGGGCGCGTTAATCAACTAGAAAGGAACTAACGCCATGACACAATTCAAACTCAACCAACCAGCACCGGAACGCTTTGCGTCGGACGTGCTGGACAACCGCGACGAAGTAATCGAAACCCGCAAGGCGGTCATCCGTACGCTGGGCTATACTCAGGTACAGCTTGCCGACGCAACGGGGTGCGGTGCGGTAACAATCAATAGCTGGCTGAACAACAGCAAGAGCACACGCAACGGGGTGCGGGTACGTATCGCCAATGCTCTGTTGCTCCGGTATATTGAGAAGTACCAACCAACGGCATTGGACACTTTGCCGCCATTTCGCAACTTGTAAGGGGGGGCACATTATGACTGTTAACAAGATGGACAGCGTAGGTAATGTTCAACCTATCGAGACGCGCAACGCTTGGGGCTATCCCGACAGGGACACGCTCCGGCTTAACGCCAATCAGACCCAATCGCTCCGGCGGGTCATTGCCCACTATATGCCAAGCGAAACTATACACTGGGAAGAAAGCGGCGAACCAGCCGACCACGTTTATTCTGACTTGGTGGTGTTGCGCTGGGCAATTCGTGAGCATGATAACGTGGGCACAATGGGGGCAAATCATGAGTGACATCTACTTAAACGCTAAAGCGGCGGGGGTACTGGTCGAGGTGCTAGACTTCATTATTGACGACACTTACCAGACGCCGAAACTCACCCCAACAGCCGCCAGACTATCCGCACAGTACTTGCGCGGGGAACTGGACGAGACCAAGCAAGACGAGTACCGCATAAAACTTGCGGGGGCACACTCCCTGCTGGAAGCATTGCGAGCGGTGCCTGTTGGTCACGACGCGCTTGCGCCCGTGTCAAACCTCGACGACTATCGGGGGGCTGACCATGATTAGCATCGCCGGACTGCTTCTAGTCGTTTCTATTGCGTTTCTTGTCTGGCTGATTATTGAGGAGTACCGATAGCCAGCAACACTTCGGGAACCTCCCGCCGAGAAGCCCTCCAGCTTAACCGCTGGGGGGTTTTTTCGTGGGCACGGGGGAATAATACCTAGCGGGCTGTTATCGCTCTGTTATCACGTTGTGTGGCTTGTCGGGGATAATGCGCCGATGTGCGCCCGACGGTGCACTTTTAGGGGGTGGGCACTGGGGTCAAATGAATTCGCTTGCTGTCTCGCGCATGGGCACGGGCGCGTAAGCCCTCAAGTAGCACGGCGGGACACTATCGGGGGTTATGGCGGGGAAACTGCGAGGCCACGGCATCACCGATGGGGAAATATATTTGTGACCGACTAGGGCGGGCAAGGGCCACCCCACCCCCCAGTACATTTACATGCAATCCAGCCATATTTTTTGTAGTTTTAGGGGTGTGACATTTGTGCAACCGTCGCAACATATAGGGAGACCCTCCAGTTTCCCAATAAAAAACCCCCACTGGGATCAGTGAGGGGTCCAATCTGCAACATTTAGGGTACCCTATAGGGGTCTAGGAGGATATGGTGTATCTCCCGGCGGGTTACTCCCTGAGTATACATGTGGATTTCGCGTTTGTCAACCCCAAAAACACCCCCCGGTGCATTTTTCTAGGAAAATACCCGTAAATGCCCCCCCTAATTTTATTTTTTGGTAAAAAAGAGTTGACATATTGGTTTTAACCACTAGAATATGTAGTAGGGCCACTGTGTAACGGCAAAAGAGAAACAATTATAGACAATATAGTCTTTTACTGCCTCACATGTCCCACTTCATATCAAAAGAGTCCCATGAATCTGTTACCCCAACAGCGTAAGAAGGTGCCACTCAGCGAGAAACAGGAAAAGTTCCTCGACGAGTTGTTCGACAACGGCGGCAATACGAAGGCTGCAGCCATAGCTGCGGGCTATGCAGAGGGTTCTGCCAAATGGTTGCGCGATAGGTTGTCCGACGAGATCATCGAACGCAGCAGACACGTCATGGCAGCACACGCAGTAAAGGCCGTTAACCGGATCGTTGCAACAATAGACGATGATGGCAGCGAACCACGCGCCGAAGTGCGTCTACGGGCTGCTGAAGCCCTCCTGAACCGTGTTGGACTCGGCAAACAAGAAACAGTTAACCACAATGTACAGGCAGTACACGGCGTAGTTCTGTTGCCGCCTAAAAAGGAGATACAGATCGATGGCTGAAAGAATAATACAACCCCGGAGGGCTGATTTGCCCGTGAGTGAACGTGCTTATGATTCACAGGTAGAGCAAAACAGACAGGATGCTGCTCAGAGGGCAGGAGAAAACAAACGGGACGCATTAAAACGGCGACGTAGGACACAACAAGAAAATTTTGATAGAGTAACACGCCAAGTTAATAAAAATCTTAGAGAAGGTAACAAACGACTAGGTGGCGGACCTCCCCTTCAAGAAAGTCTTCGGGCAGACAAAATTCAAACCGGACTTCTGAATCAAAATCAAAAACTCAAGAAACGTCCAAAATAGAAAGTAACACTATGACCAGCAAAACATACTACAATAGCCCCGGAGCTCGTGCAGATGGAACACCTTCTGGTCAGAACGGGGAGATGGCTCAAGATAAAACCAAAGATCCTTCAGATAGTCTTGTAGGACGTGTAGGAATAGAACTTAACAGGCGTAACGCCGGAAAGCCCGACTTGATTAATAAAGATGGCGTTAACGTAACTGTCCGGACATTAAGCGCAGGAATCAACGCTGGTATCATCAAATCTAAAGATATCAAAAATAAGAATCCGATAAAACCAAAATCTAACCGTGACTGATGATGCGAATCCCACTCCGCCCAAACGTCCACGTGGGCGACCTAAGAAGGACCCCGATGCCCCGAAAGCATCGTACCATCTTTCCCGTGCAGAAACAGCCCGCCGTGAAACTCAAAAGAGAATACGCCGTAACAAGAAAAAAGCGGACAAACTAGAAGGTCAAGCCAAACGCTACCGTCAAGTTGTTCGTGAACAGAAGAAAGCCGCACAGAATGTCGAAAATGCTCTCAACGGTGAAAAGTCACGTGTTATCGATCAGGGTGAGATTAACAGCCTCCCTAAATCAGTTCGAGATCTCGTTGAAGATTCTGAGGTGGTATTTAAGCCTAACGATGGCCCTCAGTTTGATTTCCTCTCGGCTCCAGAGCAAGATGTCCTGTATGGCGGAGCGGCTGGCGGGGGTAAATCTTTCGCTCTCCTTGCGGACCCTCTTCGTTATTGTCATAATGCTAATTTTCGTGGCCTTCTGCTCCGCCGCACTCTAGACGAGCTAACAGAGCTTATCGACAAATCAAAACAACTGTACCCCAAAGCGTTCCCCGGTGCAGTGTTCCGTGAATCCAAATCAACGTGGAACTTCCCCTCTGGGGCAACTCTCTGGTTCACCTATCTAGAAAAAGACCGTGACGTTACCCGCTTTCAGGGTCAAGCGTTTGCGTGGATAGGCATCGACGAGATAACACAGTATCCGTCCTCTTACGTGTGGGACTACCTACGCTCTCGTCTGCGTACGACTGATCCGGAACTCATGGGGCAACTCTCCATGCGTTGCACAGCCAACCCCGGTGGGGTAGGAGGCTGGTGGGTCAAGAAGATGTACATCGACGCAGCACCGCACAATACGACATATCCGGCAATAGATATCGAAACAGGCAAACCGTTCGTGTGGCCTGTTGGTCACGAGAAAGAGGGAGAGCCTCTGTTCTATCGCCGCTTTATCCCCGCACGTCTTACCGACAACCCATACCTCATGGCGGACGGACAGTACGAGGCGATGCTACGCTCCCTCCCAGAGGTAGAGCGCAAGCGTCTTCTTGATGGGGACTGGGACGTTGCCGAAGGTGCAGCGTTCCCAGAGTTTAGCAGGGTTCGCCACGTGGTTGATCCCGTAGAGTTGCCAACCAACTGGCCTCGCATCAGAGCCGCTGACTACGGCTACAGTTCTCCGTCATGTGTCCTGTGGGGCGCAATCGACTGGGACAACAACATCTGGGTCTACCGTGAACTCTACGGCAAGGGTATGACAGGCGAACAGCTTGCCAGTCGTATCATGGAGATGGAGGCAGACGATCAGCCACCACACTACACGGTGCTTGACTCCTCCTGTTGGAACAAGACTGGGCTTGGCCCGTCTATTGCAGAAACAATGATACGGTGCGGCGTGAGGTGGACACCCTCTGACCGGAACCGTTTAGCGGGTAAGATGGAGATCCACCGTCGTCTGTCGGATGATCCGTACACCAACGAACCCCGTATGAAGATATTCAACACCTGTCAGAACACAATCAAACAACTGTCAGGTATTCCGCTGTCTAAGAACAACAGCGAAGACGTAGACACAAAGGCTGAAGACCACGCCTACGACGCACTGAGATATATGCTAATGACAAGAACATCAGGATACGCAACGATCAACAATCAGCTTCGCGGCATCAAAGACCGTGTGTATCAGCCGATGGATTCGACGTTCGGGTACTAAGGTATGGCAGAGAAACGACTAACATCAGCGCAAAAACGTAATCTCACATTACGAGGTCTTTTCGAACTTGAGGGTTCTCAGAAAGAAAACGTACGCGCAGAAACCGGGCGTTTTATAAAAGAGCTTGAGGGAGTTGTAGACCCTGTATCAGGACAGAATGTCTTGGATATGAAAGTTCAAGATATGGATGTCGGTCAAGTTGTAGGCGACGTAATTGAAAAAAGTAAGTTTGGTATTAGCGACGCTGAAAATAATCCGGAAACACGCACCCGGAGTCAGGGTTTAATTGTTCGACTTAAAACAATGTTTGGTGGAGCGGGATATCCTACAGACTATGTCAACAAAGAAGTTCAAAACTATTTAGGTGAAGACGCTTACGAGGCAAACACTAAAATGAGTTTGTTCAGGGCGCGTAAAACACTTTTAGGGCTTCCTGACGATATTTATCCAAAATTAAAAACTGTATTACAAGACCCCAATTTACCTCAAGACACAAAGCTACAGTTTTCTGCACACTTATTTGGGGGCTTCCGCCCAGCTACTCTTAAAGAATTTGACATTAAAAACTTTGATGCTCAAAAGGGGATAATCTCTGTATATGATGCTAAATCTAAAAAGACAAAGGTAACTGTACTCAATCCTGTTCTTGTCGATATATTTAAACAAGCATCCGAAGGGCGTAAAACTGGGCCAATATTTTTGGATGTCACCAGTAACACTAAAATTATTAATGATAGATTAAAAAATGTTGTTGGAGAAGTATCTTTTTTAAAACCTTCAGGGAATATTGAGAAAGAACAATTTTCTGTATATAAACTTCGCAATATGAATGAGACTTTGCTCTCAGAAACAGGATTAAATACAGAGGATACTGCATTTCTAAGTGGTAGGGCACAAGCCACAGAAGCGGGAGGGTATGTAACTCAGAAAAGCCGTAAACGTAGAGTAGATCGTGCGGGACAAGAAGTAGTTGCAAAAATTATCGGTTATTCTGGCGACGCTAATCCTGCTCAATTTGGAGCAGATACTGGTTTAAAACTAAGTGCCAAATCCAAAAATATACCCATCTTAACAAGTCTTTTAGATGACGAGGATTACGTAAAAGCATTGCCGGAGGGCTTTTTAGAAAGTCTACCTGAAGAAGGTCAAGCACCCACAGGAAAAGCTGCAGAAGCTGATCCAGAACTAACAGAACAACGCCGTCTACAAGCCTTAGAAGAAAGCCGCAAAGTTACAGAAGCGGCGGGACTTGAGGCCGATGATTTAGAAAGGGAGCGTCGCCGCCTCGCATTAGAGCAGCCTGAACTTACTGAAGAAGAAGCGTTGCGGTTGGCTCGTGAACGCGCAACCCGACAACAGGCAACTCAACAAGTTAAACAAGAGAAAAAGGCTGAAACCACCGCCGCTGAAAAGCAGCAAGCACGAGAGGATGTAAAAGGGTTTTTTGAACGAGCTAACGAGGCTCTATCTAAGCTCCCGCCACCTGTTAAAAAAGCAATCCCTATCGCTGGCACCGCCGCTAGTTTACTTGCTGCCGACGCAAAACGACAAGAAGCAAAGGCGGCTGCTGAAGAGGGTCGTCCCATAGTAGCAGCTTTACGAGGGGCACAAGCGGTTGAAGAAGTCGTTAGCCCACTGCCTTTTACCACTGGGGACGTTGAAGATTTGGTTGTTACAGAGAGAACACCACAAGAAGAAGAATTTTTACGTGCACAACGAGAAACACGCGCAGAGCGTATGGGAGCACGTAGAGAAAGGGCTGCATCTGCCCAAATGGATGCACTAATGTCAAAATAGGAGTAGACAAAATGCCGGGTAATAACTATAATTATGGTGCGGGCTACATTATGGGTCAAGACAAACAGTCTGTTGATCAAAACGTAGGCGAAACCCAACTGTACCGTGAATCACTAGAGTTTGATACGAAAACTGCACAAGGCGTTCTCACTGAGGACATGCCTAAGAAGCAGACCAAGCCTACTGACACAGGTATTATGAAACAGGCTGAAGATCACAGCATCTACGGCTAATCCAAAGGGGCCACTATGGACGAGGATATGATGCCATCTGGTGACGATCAACCAGATGTGATTGACAACGCTGAAGAGATAGCCCCCGGACTTGCAGGTTTGATACAGGAACGGTTCCGCTCTGCGGAGACGGGCCGCTATAATCACGAGCAACGCTGGTTGCAAGCCTACAAGAACTTTCGGGGCAACTTTAACGACGGGACGACGCAGTACCGCGATTCCGAACGTTCGAAAGTCTTTCTAAAAATAACAAAGACAAAGGTCTTGGCAGCATACGGTCAGATCGTTGATATCCTGTTCGCTAACAAGAAGTTTCCGCTGACAGTTGAGAACACACCTGTCCCAGAAGGGATTGCTGAGTTCGCACATATGGAAACGCCCCTTGATCAGGCTCAACCCCAACCAGATCCATTCGGGTTTGACGGTGATGGTCGGGAGATACCTCCCGGCGGCACAGAAGCCGTAGAGTCTGAAAACTTTCTTGGTGGACTCAAGGACGAGTACGCCGGACTTCCTCTGCGTGAGGGCAAAGCCCGTTTGGGAGAGCCTCAGATCTCTCCTGCCGCTGAAGCAGCCCGTCGTCTTGAAAAGCACATCCACGATCAGCTTCTCGATTCTAACGCAGTCAACGTCATGCGTACTGCTGTGTTCGAGTCAGCACTGTTCGGGACAGGCATCGTCAAGGGTCCTCTCAACTTCCAGAAGACAGTGTGTCGGTGGGAACGTAACGAAGAGGGAGAGCGTATGTACAGCCCGTTCGAGAAGGTTGTGCCCCGTATCGAAGCTGTATCCGTGTGGGACTTTCACCCAGACCCCTCCGCTACAAGTCTAGAGGACGCAGAGTACGTCATTCAGCGTCACCGCATGAACCGCCAACAGCTACGTGCGCTACAGCAGCGTCCATTCTTCGACAAAGAAATTCTTGCCGATGTTATTGCTAACGGTCCAAACTATACCGACAAGTATTATGAAGATACTGTTCGAAACGATGAGAATGACCCTGCATATCAAGACAATCGCTTTGAGGTTCTAGAATACTGGGGCGTACTTGACGCTTACTTTGCCAAAGAGATTGGCATGGACATTCCGGCTGGCATGGACGATCTTGACCAGCTTCAGATCAATGCTTGGGTCTGCGGTCCTCGCGTTTTACGCTGTGTGTTGAACCCGTTTACTCCGGCGCGTATTCCGTATTGCGCCATGCCGTTCGAAGTTAACCCGTACAACATCTTTGGTGTTGGCGTAGCTGAGAACATGGAAGACGCACAGATGCTGATGAACGGTCACATGCGTATGGCGATTGACAACCTTGCTCTCGCTGGCAACCTTGTGTTCGACGTAGACGAGGCGGCTCTGGTCCCCGGACAGAACTTCGATATCTTCCCCGGAAAGATCTTCCGACGACAGTCGGGAGTTACAGGGACAGCAATCAACGGGTTGAAGTTCCCCAACACGGCTGGTGAGAACATCCAGATGTATCAGATCGCCCGTCAGCTTGCCGACGAAGAGACAGGTATCCCGTCTATCATGCACGGGCAAACAGGCGTTACGGGCACAGGGCGCACGGCAGCGGGTCTGTCGATGCTGCTAGGCTCTGCCAGCCTGTCTATGAAAACAGTAATTAAGAACATCGACGACTTCATGTTGAAGCCTTTGGGAGAAGCATACTTTCAGTGGAATATGCAGTTCAACGATGACGCTCCGGACATTGTAGGGGACTTGGAGATCAAGCCTCGCGGTGCCGCAGCAGTCATGCAGAAGGAGGTACGCACACAGCGTCTTACAGCGTTGTTGCAGACGGTAGCTAACCCGATGTTGGCTCCGTTCATCAAACTACCTAACTTGATGCGAGAGCTTGCGATATCTCAGGACATTGATCCTGATAGTTTGGTCAACAATATGGACGAAGCTGCGCTCTACGCCGAAATGCTCAAAGGACTACAAAATGCTCAACAAGGAACAGGCCCGGAAGGTGGCTCCGCTACTCAGCAACCAACAGGCATGGGAGGGGCTGGAGGCGTACCTCAAGGACCTCCACCAACTGACGATTCGGGGGTTGGTGATGGCACAATCGGAACCGGAGTTGCGCCAACTGCAGGGGAAAGCGGCTTTACTGGAAATGCTCCTGAAGTTGAGACTTGATCACGCAGCAGTTATGAAACAAGAGAATGTCACAAACAGAACTTGATAACTCATTTTTGACGACGGGGCTCCCTACAGATCAGAGCACCCCGGATCTTGATGCTGTCGAGTCCCCTGAACTAGATTTCTCTGCTGTTGAGTCGCCTAGTGTAGACTCACCCGGATTGTTTGAATACGAAGGGCCGTTTGGTGACTTCACACGCCCCGATGATGACCTTTGGTTTGAAATTAGACGTAAAGCACGGCGAGACCAACGCCTCTTCGAACGTAGACAAGTCATGGACTTCTATGAAAATTTTAATTTTGAAGAAGACGGAAGCATTAAATTTAAAGACGGTGGCACGTTTGATTTTGATTTTGATCTAGACATAGACCTTAGAGAATTAGGCTTTAAGCTCCCTGAGTGGAACCCGAAGCTAAAACTTGAAGATGCTATTCCGCGATTAAACTTTGGATACCTTTTAGAAAAGGACATGATTCCAAAATTTGACACTCCTGAATCTGTTAAGGAGTTTTTTGAAGGGGTAACATCCGGCTTAGATAACTTGATTGGTGGCATAGATTTAACCAATCTCGAATCTTTCAAAGACAATTTTGATGGGTATGGCAGCGCAGGTAAATCAGCTTATGACGCAATATCGCAAACTCTCAACTTCTACGAAAATCCGTCTTTGACAAATGCTGAAGGTCTTTTAAACAGTTTAAACAAAGCCTCTGAAACTTTTGAAAAAATTGGTTTTCAATCTGGCTCTGACCTTGCAAAGTTGTCTCCCAACCTATCAGGACTTCTTTTGGATGCGGGTGCTGTGAGTGACATAGCTTCATTTGTGGATGATCCTTCTTTGAAATCTGCGGCACAAGCCTACGGAAGCATGAATTTTCTTTTGGAAAATTACACTGATCTAGGAAGTATACCGGGTTCTCAGAGCGATATTGCTAAATTAGCGGGCAACGCAGTGACAGTAATAAACGCTGCTACGCAGTTAGATGATTTCTTCAAAGATCCAACTCTTAGCGGAGCCCTTACCACAAGTGCCGCTGTAGCAAATGCCGCCGCTGTATTTGGTAGCACGTCAACTGCGGCTACTGCAACAAGCATAGCCAATTTTTTAAATCCAATCACAGCGTTTGTTGCTGGTGTTGGTTTGATCAGGGGGCTCACCCACGACGCTGACTACACACGATCAGATGGAATTGTCTCCTACGGTAACGGTAAATTCAGTACAACATCCCTTAACGGTGCAGACGGTGGTCCTCTAGCTTTTAAACATTGGGCTGATGCTCACACATCCACTGCTGTAACCGGACTAAACTCCCTGATCAATGACTACGGTTTTACCGTAGATGAAAAAAAGATGGCTACTATATTTAATAGCCACATGAACAAATCCTATATAACAAACAACCCTCAGTATGCAAGGCAGGGAGGTAGGAATCACTCATCCAGTAACGTCGATATGGTTCTGTCTTTGCTGAAGGCCGGAGCTTTGAAACCGGGAGAGGATACCCCGCTTGTTTTGGTTCAGGATGAAGGCACGTTCGGATCGTTTATGGGCAGTTTCTTCAGGCAGATGACCAACGATGCCGCAACGTACATGATGGACAACGGCGGGTTTGTTTCACAACAATATAGACGAGGGGCTGGTCAACAGCGGAAAATAGAATCTCGAACATATCTCCCCTTCGCGGACAAGCAATCTGCACAAGCCTATATAGATACTAGAGGTATAGGACTTAAAAAGAGCGGTATGCAGGAGATCGGAAGTAGAAGAGTATACAAAACTCGGAGCATACCTATATTGGGTTTTAACGTAACTGGGCACACAATAAACTCTGACAACTCTATAAAACCCACCACTCTTACGTATAACGTCGGAGAGGGCACGGTGAAATACAGAAGCAAGTATACTCCTCAATACACCAGAACATTTAAAACAGAGGCACAAGCCAAAGCGTTTGTTTCTGCCAATAGCGGAGATGTTGTCGAAAAATATACTCGTCAAGAAGGTAGGTACAAAGAACGCACTGACTACGCCTACATACGACACGAAGGCAAATACCTCATAGGCTCAAGAACTGTAAAGATTTAACATGCAACCTAAAATGATCATAGCTCTAGATGTTTCAGATAAGTCCGAAGAGGCTAACATGATTCGTCGCACGTACTCTAACATACGTAATAAAAAAATAGAGAACACGGCAACAACTGACGAGCAGGTCGACGGGATGATGGCTACTGGTGGTGTTTCCCAAGTTCCCACAGAAGAACCCATCCCGCAGGAGGCACCCAACGGACCTCCCTCTGGTGTTATTGGATCTCAGAACGCTTCGCCGGAGGAGACTGTAGCTGATGATATTCCGATGGAAGTACCAGAGGGAGCGTTCATCATCAACGCCGCCGCTGCAGAGGTAGCAGGATATGGTGACATCAAGAAGATGATTCTAGATGCAGTGGGTGTAGCCCGTCGGCTGGGTGTTGAAATATCTACAGGCGAGGACGAAGCCGGGGACGAAGAGGCAGTAGACCTGCTCGTGTCAAAGGGCGAAGTCTACATTGAGCCCACTCTGGCTAAGATCATTGGCTACGATGTTCTAGAGAAGATCAACAACAGAGGTAAACGTGAAGTAGCCCGCCGCCAGCAGGAGGCAGAGGCCAAACAACAACCACCGCAAGAACAGCCGCCACAAGCTCCACCACAGCCTCAGATGGCGCAAGAAGGCGGGTTCGTAAAAAAAAAGTTCGCTGATGGCGGAGAAATACCCCTAGAGAGTGAGCAAGATCTTTTTAACTTCATGTTGAAGCAACAGAGGGAGGTCCCTCAGAAAGAAGTAAACCCAATATCTGATGATGCTCTAGCACTCGCTGATTTGGAATTTGAAGTTGACATAGTTAACAGGTCTAAAAATGACCCTGTTCTACGTGCCGCATTTCAAGACGCTCAAGGCAGGATGCCAAGTGAATATATTGAAATGAGAAATATGAGTATTAGAGAGGCAGAACAGATCTTAGCATCTCAAGAACGCCCCAGTTTTTATGACGTTGAACGAGTTAACCGCGCAAAACGTGAAGGTTACAAAACTTTAGATAGCCCTAGTTTTGATTTTAAAGGTCAATATTCTCAAACTATAAAAGGGTTTGGCCCCGACAGAGACACAATATTAACACGGGCACACAGTGAACAAACTGATCCTACAGACGTTTCCGCAACCCTGTACCATGAATTGTTGCATAAAGGACATCAAAAACTAGTTGGAATACCTACAACTAGCTTTACAAGAGACAAAACAGGCACTCTTAAATACGTCCTTACAACGCCGGAACAAGCTGATCGTGCAAGACTTTTACATTTAGATGTTCATCGTAGAACTTACGAGGCTTACAAAGACGAGTTATCTTCGGAAGCATTAAAACTTTTTACTGCACAAGTATTTGACACTTACGGATCAAGAGCTACTCAGCCTTATATGCAGAAGTTTATAAAAAACTTAATTTCTTCTGAAGCCCCAGAAGTTAATCCTCGTGAAATTTTTAAGTTTAATATGCTAAAAAAGGATCTTATTCCCGATGATAAGGCGCGACCTATTGCAGACGCTGTATTCGCAGAAGTCGCAAAACTACCGCCAATACGCGCTTTAGATGAAGAATTAAAAACTGCTTATCAAAAGCAACGAAAGAATTCTCAGGGATTCGCTGAAGGTG
>VMHT01088540.1_pt1 | contig 40132 bp, 48 predicted proteins | sample 4693611 | NCBI WGS metagenome assembly VMHT01 (sample SAMN12280063, study PRJNA550983) | marine metagenome | isolation source: seawater sampled from same location over 5 years 0.02-0.2 micron viral filtrate | place: USA: collected off the coast of southern California halfway between the port... ...
AACTAAATGAGATAATATATGAATTATATAACCTATAAAACTAGCAAAAAAAAATGAAAATAATAAATTAAATATATTTTTATTTAAACGCTTACTCATTATAAATGAACTAACAACTATTGTTATTAAAACTACTTTATGTTTTTTAAATGTTTCTAATAATGTTTCTTTTTTCACTATTTTTTTTTTATTTATTATCTTTTTTCTTTTTACTTTTCTTTTTTTTCTAGTTTTATTTTTCATTAAATATTATGTATTTTTTATTTTTTTTAAATAAACGTAATTTATATACAATGAATCAAAAAATTTCTCCTAGAAAAATAGCACGAAATTTATTAGTAGATATTTTATTTAAAATATGTGATAATTCAAAAATAAAAAACAAAACTTTAGGTCCATGGGTTAAAGCCTGGCATTATACCGCACCTATTGGAACTTTAGCTGCTGTTATTTTATGTAATGTGTATATTGCCACTACAGCATTAATAGGTGGAACTATTGCTGGTATATTAATATTTATTCTTCAAGGATGTTTTTTATCAGGCTTAGAATATAAACTAACTGGGGATAAAAATGATAATATTACAAACATCTTTTTAGAAGCATTTGATTATGAAATTACAAAAAAAAATCAGACTAAGATGACATATATTATTTTAGCTTTTTATTTACCTCTTATGTATGGTAGTTACTACTATAGATTTATATATTAATCCACTAATTTGGGTGCTAAAAACAGCCTAATGAAATTTTTATCTTTATTACTTTCATCATCATCATCATCATCATCATCATCCATAAAATCATCTAACCCATATTGAATTTTCATTGGCATATCCTTACTAAAATGAATTTGAATTTTACTATTTAATCTTACAAAAGTCGTCATCATTGTAATATAATTTACAGCAAATTCTAATGATAAATCTGTATCTTCTTCTATCGCATATAATAATATATCATCCTCCTTTATTACCGCATTCATTGAACCATTATCACCCTTACCTGTAACCTTAATAACTTCATCATTTAATTCAAATAATATCTCCTTTCCAAATATACTTATTTGGTCTATTAATCTTCCAAAATCATCAGAATTCATTTCAATATCTGCCGCATAATCCGCATCTGGAATCTCTAGTATATTACTTTCAATATCAATCAAAGGCAACTGAAATACTTTAACTATTGAATTTTTTCCTTCATTTGGTGACAATGTAATAAGTAAATTATCTCTATCTTCACTGTAACTAATTTTAATAATTTGATTTTGTTCCAAACAATTCAATACTTTTGCTAGTAACTCACAATTTAATCCTAGAGTATATTGTTTGTCAGTTTTAAATTCATCAAACCAATCCGACTTTAAAATTAATTCAAACAAACAACAATGAGCACCATCCATACCTTGAGTATAAATACCATCTTCACTTACTATAAATTCTATATCTTGACTAAAATTTTTTAAATTTTTCATAATACTTGAAAACTGATTTACCTTTCGCGAGTTTCTTAGTTCAATGTTCATATTAATTATTAATAATACAAAACAAATGTTTTTATATTATTTCAATTTTATAATTCTATTTATCTTTCTCTTGTATCTCTAAAGTAATTTTATTTTCTACTATTTCTTCTATCTTTCTTATATTTTCAGCAGGAACTTTAACTTTTGGTTTTTCTAATTCGTTTATTTTATTTTTTAGTTCAGTTATATATTGCTGCATTTGTTTCATTGTTTTTTGATATGTATCTGTTACTAATGATATTTTATTTTCCTGTATTCTAAGTTTTCTCTCCATCTCTGATAAATTTAATGCATATGATTCTTCTATTTGTTCCATTTTTCTTTCAAGACGAGTTATTTTATTATCATGATTCTTTAAATTTCTAAGTCCTGGAATATCATTTGATTTTGATATTGTATTTCTATTATACATTCTTGATGTTGAATTTCTTGTATTCATTCTTGTTGATAGTAAACCTCCTCCTAACATTCCTCGTCTTTGATTATTTGCTGGTTGTCCTGGCTCACATACCGCTGCTCCTGGTCTAGGACCTCCAGCACCAGCTACTCTTCTTTCAATTCTATTCATTTATAAAATTTAAATATATTTATATTTTTTCTTATACACGCATTTTCATTTTTAACTGTTTATGATATTTATAATTTTTTATTTCAAAATCATTAAATTTATATTCATTGATATCCTCTCTTTTTTGTAATATATTTAACTTTGGAAATTCATATGGTCTTTTTTTTATTTGTTCTTCCAATACTGCTATATGATCATCATATATATGCATATTTCCTATAAAATGTATAAAATCTCCTGCTTCCAAATCACAATGTTTTGCTAATAAATGTGTTAAAAATGAATAAGATGCTATATTGAAAGGCACACCTAATCCCATATCTCCACTTCTCTGATATAATGAACAACTTAATTTATTACCTTCTGTTATATGAAATTGCGACAATACATGACAAGGTGGTAGTGCCATTTCATTTATTTGTTCCGGATTCCAAGCTGACATTATCATACGTCTTGAATTTTCTTTTCTTTCTTTACAAATATTTATTTCATTTATTATTCCTTGTAATTGGTCTATACCCATACCATTATAATTATTATCACTTGTTCCATATTTAGCATTCCAAAATCTCCATTGATGACCATAAACCGGTCCCAAATCATTCTCCTCTAAATGTTCTAATCCTCTAGAATCTAAAAATTCTCTTGTCGCATTTCCATTCCATATTTTTACATTTTCATTTTGTAAAAGTTTATTATCTGTATCTCCTCTTATAAACCAAAGTAATTCCTTTAGACATACACCCCATGCCAACTTTTTCGTAGTCATTAATGGTATTTTATTATTTTCTAAAGAAAAACGCATCATTCCACCTATTTGTGTATAGGTTGTTCCATTTCTACCAACTTCTTTTGCTCCTTTTTTTATAATATTTTTTATTAATTTTAAATATTGATTTTCCTGAAATACTCTACTCATTACAATATATATATATATTCTAATAAGGCTATTTTTAATTTCTTTTTATAATTCATATGGAAGAAGATACTTCATCAAAAGTTGTTAATAATTCATTTATAAAACATGTATTTAATTTCGATAATGATACTAAATGCGAACTTTTAAATACTGGTCAATACGCACTTTTAGCAATATTACCTATGGGATTATATAATTATGTTGTTGATTCCGTTATTCCTGAAGTTGATGAGAGTAAAAGTAATTTAGAAATACTAGCTGAAATTATTGGACAAGTTCTACTTCTTTTAGCTGGATTCTTTTTAATTCATAGACTTGTTACTTTCGTTCCAACTTATAGTGGAAGAGCCTTCGGTGATATGAATTTATTTAGCATTATTTTATTGCTTCTGGCATTAAGTTACGATAGTCATACAAAAATTGGAGAGAAAACTAAAATTTTAATGAATAGATTAAAAGATATTTGGGACGGTAAAAAACCCGAAGAAAAAAAGAAAAAGAAAGACCCTTCTGTTGTTAAGGTCTCTCAACCTATTTCTAGAGCAGGTATGCCTACACATTCACCCAGTCGTGCGGATTATTTAGGCTCTCATAATGCTATGACTAGTCCTACTCAAATGCTTCCTCCACAAAATCAAGCTACATCTAACAATATTTACAATAATGGTGGAAGTGATGGTTTACAAGACGCTGAGCTTCCTCCTCCTCCTATGGTTCCCATGGCTGCTAATGATGGATTTGGCGCATTTGGTTCCGCATTTTAATCTAAACCTATCTTTCTAGGCATTTTAATTGGCTCTGAAAAAGGGATTTTTGTTATATCTGGATATGCCTTTACTGATTCTATTGATAATTTATACTTTACCAATAGAGTTGCTGAACAATTCTTAAAACCTGTGGTATTTTTTATATCTTGTTTTGCCAAATTAAGAGCTTCCCTATCTGTTAATTCATTCTCTGAATATACATTTCTTAATCCATTATACATCCCCCACCAGGAACCCGGACAACTAAATTTGTACATATATGCTTCCATTTACTTTAATAGATAATTTTATATTTAAATTTATGTAATATTAAATATAAAATTGATTTAATACTAATTTATTAATATTTTTAATTATTAATGAATGACATACACTCAAAAGGACAATATTTTACTACAGATATAACATTACAATATAATATATTAGATTTTATTAAAAATAATCCCAAAACCATATTAGAACCATCTATAGGAAGAGGCGACCTTGTAAAATATATCACTGAAAATTATAATGTTAATTTTGATATGTATGAATTAGATGAATCTATTGAACTATTAGAAGATATCGATAGAGAAAAAGTTAATTATGGTGATTTTATTAAAGCAAATATTACTAAAAAATATAAAACCATTATTGGAAATCCTCCTTATGTTAAAAAATCCACCGGAAATTTGTATTTAGAATTTATTGAAAAATGTTTTAATTTACTAAAAATAAAAGGTGAGTTAATATTTATAGTTCCAAGTGATTTCTTAAAATTAACCAGTGCTTCAAAATTATTAATTAAAATGATGAAATCTGGAACATTCACACACATATATCATCCAAATAATGAAAATTTATTTGCTAATGCCAGTATTGATATTATTGTTTTTCGTTATTACAAATGGTCAAAACAAAAAAAGAAAACATTATATAATAATCAACTGAAATATTTAATAAATACAAATGGAATTATTACATTTTCCAATACAAAAATTACAAACAACTTTATTATAGGTGATTATTTCAATGTATATGTTGGTATGGTTACTGGTAAAGAATCAGTATATAAGAATAATGAATTTGGTAATATTACCCTTTTAAACAAAAAAAATGTACGAGATAAATATATATTTATCCATGTATTTCCAACACCTAATGAAAATTTAAATAATTATATGTTAGAAAATAAAGATATTTTAATTAATCGTAAAATAAAAAATTATACAGAACAAAATTGGTGGTTATGGGGAGCACCCAGAAATCAAAAAAACATTGAAAAAAATATTGGTAAAAAATGCATTTATGTATCAAACCTAACAAGAAATAAAGAAGTAGCATTTGAAGGAAAAGTAGAATATTTTGGCGGTTCTCTTCTTATGATGATTCCAAAAAAAGAAGTAGATTTAAAAAAAATTGTAAAACATTTAAATAGCGATACATTCAAAGAAAATTATACATTCTCTAATAGATTTAAGATTGGACATAAACAATTATGCAATAGCCCCTGTGTATTTTAAATATGGTTCTGCCCTTTTAAATAATACATCCTCAAATAATCCTATAATAAATTTCGCTTCCTCTTCTGGTGTTCGATTAATTAATTTAATATCTTTTCTCAATTGAATTGGATTGCTTGGATTTATTTGAATTGATTCCCGAGCTATATCTCCCAATGAACAAAATATACTTTTTTTATCACTATTTTTAAAATAAATTAAGTAATAATATTTTTTTACACACTTATTTGGTTTATTTTTAATTATTCTATTTTGTAATGCATTCCATGACGTATTCTTTCTACCAAATAATACGTAATTAAATACTGTCGGACCACCCCCATTATATGTTCCTGATTTTGAACAATCTATCATTTTTACATTAATAGGATATTCAATGTCATTTATTAATGGTGTAATATCACCAAAGGCTCTGTTATGTCCTTTTGGAAGAAATTCTATTTGAGAACATTTTTCTCTTATACAATTTGTTACTTCTACTTCACTGTTCATAGATTCTGTTCTTCCATCATTCTCACCTGTCAAATTTATTTTACTCGAATCAACTGCTTCACACAATATTTTTCCTATTTCATAATTCATTATAATTTATATACATTATAATATATAAATTATTATTCAATTTTACTTAGTAGATGCCATTGCTTCTTTTAATTCTATATACGTTGCTATTTTTCGTTTCAATGCCATTTTCTCTTTTAATATATTTCCTGTATCTCCCTCACTTATACCTGCCATAATATTCATCCACTCATCCATTAGTTTTGGGTCATTTTTATAAGTTGGATTCATCTTCTCCCATTCTGTCAAACTTTTGGGTAGTTTTAACTTCACATCTCTAAGCGTTTCATCTAATTTTTTATTATTTGTATCTTTTGTCCATTCATCATTATCCTTAACATAAAATTGTAAGCGTTTTTTATCACTACAGTGTATTGGTCTCTCTGTTGGTTTTAAATCTCTTAGTTGTTTAGTTATAATATTTGTAACTCCATCAACAAATCCATTATCTTTTGTATATTCTAAGTCTTCCAATGTAACCTTTATATTTTGAACCCAATCTGTTAAATTTAAAGCATCCTTACATTGTTCGTTTAAGAAAACATTTATAGTCATATTACGATTATTACAATTATTATATACTGTCTGAGACGCAGTAATAGCCTTTGTTTCAGCTAATTTTATTATAGCCTTATCTCTCTCCTTTTGCGATTCTATTATATCTTTGTGTGTTCCGATAATATCTTTTTGTGATAATATCATATCTTTCATTATAGATTTTATTTCAGTTATCTCTGATTTTAAACTCTCTACTTCGTATTCTTCTTCTTCTTTTTCTTCTTTAAGAAATTCAATAATTGATTGGTATTGATTTTTTTTATGTGATAAATATTCGACGCATTGCTTTCTATGTCTATACAATGCTGGTCTGTGAGAATAACTTTTTTGACAAAAATCGCATTTGAATTTTTTATTTTTCGGCAACTTTTGTATATTTTGGTATATCATATCAGGTTTCTCAGCAACTTTGGTATTGTGCTTTCTGGTCTTAAGGTGTTTATTCCAACTACTCTTTTTAGATGTAGAATAGTCACATTTTTTACAATAAAATCTGGACGGCAACTTGGTATTCGACATTCTTATATACCAATTATATAAAAAAGTTGCTAAATCATTTTCAAAAACATTAAAATTTTTTCAGTCACAAAGGTTTTTATTACTTATAAATAATTCCCTACAAGATGCTTAAAAACTATGATTTTTCAATTTTCAAAAACAAAAACTTATCCTATATTTGCAAAATGGACATTTGCAAAAATGTCCAAAATCGATTTTTGCAAATAACTTTTTTCAAAAAACGCTTACTGAAATAAAATCTTGTAGGTAGTCACTTTTTATAATTTCCAAAAATAAGAGCATAATGGTGTAATTTTACATATAAATGAGTAGTTCATTTTTTTAAGTAAATAAAAAAATATTTAGAATTTAAACCTAAATATATATTATTATGAGTGAAGAAAGTATAGACGAGCTCTTAAATGCTTTAGGAAATGATTCAAATGAATCAGTAATGAACTTAAACACGAGTAAAATCAAATCTTTAAAAAATGACATGCTCCAAAGATTAGGTTTGTCTGGAAAAGAATTAAAAGAAATGCACAAAAAATTAAAGTATTACAGATATTGTAGCGATATGAGTGATATAAATTATGGATGTTATATAAGGTGGATTCCATTAAAAAATCCAGAAAAAATAAAATTAACTAATGGTGGTATAATAATAGATATTGATATAATTAATGATTGCTTTCAAATAAAAGTAAAAAATAATATGAACAGAATTTTTCAAATAAAATTTGATGAATGTTATATATTTCAAAAACTAACTAATCAGGAAAGTGTAATTTTAGGTGTATTAGATTATTTGGAAAAATAATAATATCAATATATTTTATTATGACAAAGTGCGTAAAAAATAGAAGTTTAGTGTTTGTTTTTGATTTGGATAAGACTATAGGATACTTTACGCAAATAGCAATATTTGTAGAAGGTGTTGAACATTTTTTAAAAAGAAAATTAAATAAAAATGAGCTTTTTAAAATATTTGATATATTTCCTGAAATATTCAGACCCGATACAATGAGTATTTTTAAGTATTTAAAAAAATTAAAACAAAAAATAAAATGTGTGAGAGTGATAATTTATACAAATAATATGGGTCCAAAATCATGGGTTTATGATATTAAGAATTATATTGAAACAAAATTAAATAGTAAGTTATTTGATAGAACAATAGCAGCTTGGAAAGTAGATAATAAAATATATGAGAAAAAAAGAACAACTCATGAAAAAACCATTAAAGATTTATTAAGATGTGGAAATTTAAAAAACACATCAAAAATCGTATTTTTAGATGATATGTATCATCCGCATATGAATGATAAATCAATAAAATATTTAAAAGTATTAGCATATAAACATGATATAAAATTTGAATTAATGGTTCGCAAATTTTTAAAAAATTCAATAGGTAGGTTGATAAAAAAATCAGAACATAATAATTTTAAAAATTATATATTAGAATTTTCAAGAGATGACCCACTAGGATTTAAATATGTAGTATCTAATACTAGCACCAGAAAAAACTACAAAAGGGAAATATTAGGTCAATTAAAATCTTTTGTAAAAGAAAATAAACATAATATTTCTAGAAGAAAAAGAAAAAGAAAAATAAAAAATAAAACTATGAAGAAAGGGGGATATTTAAACTTTTTTTATTAATAGAACCATCACCATAACATGTATTACAAACTATATATTTAGACTTTGTATTAACTTTTAAATTTTCACATAAATAACATAAATGATAGCTTAATTTTAATGTATTATTTTTACAGAATAATACATTTTTATTTATAACAAAACCAGTTCCATAACAATCAAGACATCGAGAATAACTCATATACTATATATTTTTACATTAGATATTTTTATATTAGATATTTTCATTTAAACTAATCTTTTCTTTATAGACATTTAAAGTTCTAGCAGAAGCATCAGTAGCTTCTACAAATTTAGGCATCCAAAAATATGGAATAACCTTAGAACACATTGAATCTGGGAAATGTTGTGTGAATATATCTCTATAAAAAAGTTGTTCTAATGTTTTTGGAATATTATAGGTATATGGATTGTAATCTTTTAAAATGTTTTCTTCTGAAATAGTTGAAAGATGTGAGAAAGATTGACTTTTAACAAAATCTTGTATAATTTGAAACCAAGATTTCGTTTGTTTGCTTACACCATCACTAAAAGCTTCTTTAGTTCTAAATAAAACAGAATGAGGAAGTAAGTCGGGACAACAATGATTAACAGATTCCCTGATTAAATATTTTTCAGGTTTGCCACATTTTGCGTGATGTCTTAAATTACAATTAATTGATAAATAATATTCTACAAAAGACCTATCTAAAAAAGGAGTTCTAGCTTCTAATCCATGAGATGAAATACTTCTATCAGATCTTAAAACGTCAAAAGAATGAATATCGGTAAGTAATCTTCTACATTCCTTATCAAAATCAATAGAATCAGGTGCTTCGTGAAAATATAAATAACCACCCATTACTTCATCAGCACCATCTCCATTAAAAATAACTTTAGCATTGCTCATTTCTTTAATTTTTTGACAAATAAGCCAATTTCCAACACTAGCTCTAACGGTAGTAGTATCATAACTTTCAATAGCGTAAATGGTATTATCAATATTCGCCAAAAATTCTTTTTCAGAAACTTCAATGGAGTGATGAACACTACCAATATGGTCAGCAACTAATTTAGCATATTTTAAATCATCACTACCTTCTAAACCGATACTCCAGGTATGTAATTCACCTTTATGAATTTTTTTAACTAAAGCGGCAATAAGGCTACTATCTAAACCTCCAGATAATAAACAAGCAATAGGGCGTTCAGTATTATCAACTCGTTTAGCAACTGCGTTATACAATTTAGAATATAAGGTAGAGTAGATTTGGTTAATATTAAAATCAGTAGTTAATTTTGAAGAATCACAAAAGGAAATAGATTGAGAAAAGGTGATGTCATCACAAAATTCAATAGGATTATCGTCAGAAAAGGTAAATTTAGAATAATGACCAGGAATGAATTGACTGACAGACCTATGAAATTGTTCTCCAACTCCAAAAATAGATTTTAATTCAGATGAAAATAAAAATGAATGATAATTAGTTTCAGGACCAAGATAAATTTTAACAATAGAGCAAAATAAGGGTCTAACACCAAAAGTATCTCTAGCAACATATAGTTCTTTTTTATTACAATCAACTAAAACAAAAGCAAAAACGCCATCTAACATTTGAAGAGTTTGATGAATGCCATATTTTTTATATAAATGAATAATAACCTCACAATCAGAACGACTATTAGGGGTGACATTTAAAATATCATAAAGTTGTTTATGATTGTAAATTTCCCCATTACATATTAAGTAAATATTATCAATTAAAAATGGTTGATTGGATTTTTTTTCATTAACTCCATTTATAGCTAATCTATGAAACCCTAAGTAGGATTGTATATCATTAATATGTAATAACTCACTATATTCGGGTCCTCTACCTTGAGATTTCATAAAATTTTTTTTAACATTTTCGAAAGAATGATATTTACTATTCAGTAGAGCAAAAATTCCACACATATATAAATTATTTAGCGTATCCTTTTTAACTTATTTGTGAATATAATAAAATAATAATATAATATATATTTAAATATGCAGACCAATTTACATGATGTGTATTATTGTCAATTAGATAGAAATCAAGAATTAAGTGATAGAATGTATAAAAGAAATATTCCTAGCAAGCAAATGAGTGCTTCTTATTTCTTAAGACCAGTTGATACGTATGCCACAGTATTCCCAATGACAGATAATCATAAAAAATCAGGTGTAGTAAAAGCAAATTTTTCAAGCTATTCACAAAGAAATACTTTTAATCCAGGACAGAGTGCGCCATTTGATGGATATTCTAGAAATGTAGATGTAGAATCCTCACTTCATAATTCATTTCATCCATTACAAAAATGTGTTCAGGGTAAATATATACCAGGAACAAAAAGTGATATGTATGATTCAAGATATTTAATACCAACAACAATTAAGGTAAATATGACAAATGAACTATTATTTAAAGAAGAAAACTTTAATAGTTTTAATCCAAATAAGTGTAATTTAGGACATAAGGTATTTAATAATCATATAAGACAACAAACAAAAAATACAGATTATTTTAAAAAAGAAAAAGTAGAAAAAACAGAAAAGAAATAATTATTATTTTATATAATGGATATTTCTAAAAATAATATAGTAGATTTATTATATTTAACAAATCCAAATTTAAAAATTAAATATAATAAAAAACAAAATGTAATTTCTTTAGAAGATATAAAGTTTTACAGAAAAAGAATATTATTAGATACAAAAGAATATTTAAGAGGAAAAAAAATAAACCCATGTTTAGATAGTTGTTTTGAAAATTATGCTAGTAAGTTGATAGAGCATTATAAATTTATAGATAAAAAAGAAATAATTGAGGAGGAATATAAATCAATGGAAAAAAATGAAAAAAAACCCAAAAAACCAAAAAAAATGCTTTTAGTAGAAGAAAACAAAATAATGATGAAAAATATAGAAAAAGAAAAAAAAACAATAAAAGATTTTTTACCTATAGTTGTAAAGGAAAAAAAGAAAAAAAAAATGATACTTCCAAAAAAAAAAGAGATAGACTTAAAAAATCCAAAATATAGAAACAAAAAGAAAAAAATCTAATTAATTTATAACTATGTCGCGTAAAAGAAAATACACAATGAAAGCAAGAAATAAAAGAAAGAAAAAAAGGAAAAAAAGAACAATAAAGAAATTACAAAAAGTAAAATGTGCTCCAAAAAGTAAAAATGAAATTTTACCATTTACGTGTTATTCTAAAAACGGGTTACATAAGATAAAAAATATTTGGAATAAAAAACATCCAGATAGAAAAATAATTTCTAATGAACCTAGAAATATTTGGAAAACACTTCAATATATATTCAAGGAAAGTTGTAATAAAGAATCTTGTTGGATAAAACAAAAATGTATAAATGAAAATATTGATATTAATGTAAGAGATTATACATTTGCTCCAAAAGCACCGGAAAGTTGGAAAGAAAATCCAAATGAATGGTTGACAAGTACAGATATAATTGAAGTAATGAAACAATATGAAAAAAAATATTCAACATTTGAATTTATAGGTCCATCGCCAATAGATTATGATAAACATTTAGCATATGGAGAGTGTGTGTGGGAAGAATTATGTGAATTTAGTTTATCAAAAACAATAGCAGAAGGAAAAAGAGAAATAGGAATAATATTTAATTTAGATAAACATAATCAACCAGGTTCTCATTGGATTGCTATGTTTATAAATACAAAAAAAAGACATATATATTTCTTAGATAGTTATGGTGTAAAAATGCCTAGACAGGTAAAAAAATTTAAGACAAAGATTCAAAAACAATCATTAAAAATAGGAAATGGTAAAGAATATAAATTGTTTGAAAATAAACGCAGGCATCAATATAGTGATAGTGAATGTGGAATGTATAGTTTATATTTTATTATACAGTTATTAGAAGGTGTGTCATTTAATAAATTTGTAAAAAAAAGAGTAAAAGATAATTATATGATGAAGTTAAGAAAAATTTATTTTAATCAATAAAATAATTAAAGTTTAATTAATTATTTTATATAAATGTCAATAGTTGAGACATCAAATAAAAAAATGTTATTTGAATTATTAAAAAGTATAGGAACTGATAATAATTTTGTAATAAATGATAATGAATTAATTGATTTCATAAATAAAAAATGTAATTATTTTCACGTAAATAGATATGAATTTGATTTTGGTTCAAATTTGAATGCTGTTAATAAAAAAATAGTGGAAGATGGTTATAACTTTATAATGAGTAAGCAAGTAAGACAAAATGTTCCAAAGATAAAAAATGAACAATTGTCAAAACGTGAGATATTTGATGTAGGATTAGCAAGTAAAGAAGCTCAGTTTAAAAATTTAATTGACCCAAAAAAGCCCAAAGAGATTGATTTTACAGATGGAAGTGATGATTTTCCAATACAAAATTTGGATGTAATAATGAATCAAACATTAGCAGATAGAGAAAGAGAATTAAATTCAATAACAAAAAAATATTCAAATCAAGACCATACTACAGCACAAAAATGGCTTAACAGAGAAGATGATACACCAAAAATAAAAATAGAAAGAGATAGTAATATTAGTTTAACAAAAAATGAAATAGTAGTGAAGCCTAAAAAAAAGGTGACTTTTGAAGTAGACGAAAAGAAAAAAGATAATAATTTGCTTGGATTTTTATCAAAACTAAAACAAAAGCCAATAGTAGAAGATAATAATATAATAAATAAATTGGATATTATTATAAAAAATCAAAATGAAATATTAAAATTATTAAAAGAATCTTAATTACTATTTCTGATAAATTGTATTTTACCCGGTTTTTTAGGATTAATTCTAGTTTTACCAACTAAAATGGTACTTCCAGAATTATAAGCATCTAAATCATAAATTTCACCAACAAGTTTATTATTTTCATCAGTTCTTTTCAATGCGTATTTAACACCACTGATTTTAATAGTATCTGCTGTCCATTTTTGACCAACAATATTTTTACTTTGAACACTATCTTTTTCTTCGGTAGTATAATTAGGTTTGTAAGAGTAAGAATTAACTGAAGGAGAACCGAAAGAGTAACAAACTAAGCCTTCTTTTTTATTAGATTTAGAATGTAAAGCACAATCAACAGAAGATTCTTTAATAGCACGTAAAATAGAATCACTAGTAGTTTTTTTGATATTTGATATTTCATATAAAGTTTCATCACTAGTAAAAGTTATTTTTTTATCTATTTTACTTCTATCAGACATAGAAATTTTTAATGATTGAGAAATCTTAGGTTCTCTGTCTTCTTTAGTTTCAGCCTCAGTATCACCCATTAATTGTTTTTCAGTGAATGTCATAAGATACATAAAAACATCAACAGTTCTTAATTCTTGAGGTAAATCCTTATGACTACATATTCTTCTAGCTCTACCTATAACTTGGTCAGTTCTTACAGGATGCCAATAAGGTTCAACGATATGAACATATCTAGTATTTTTTAAAGTGATTCCTTCACTACCACTACTTGTAATCATTAAAATTTTAATAATTTCACCTATGTTATTATTAATATTTCTCTCTCTCAATTCTCTTGCTAATGTGCTAGGAATTTTATCCCAATTACCATTAAATATATTTCTTATGATTTCTTTTTCTTCAACTGTTTCAGTTCCAGTGTAGAGAGCGAATGAAGGTTTAGATTTTTCATCATCGGTCATATCTATAGCCCAAGTTCCTGTTTTTTGTGAAATTTTAAACTTAGAGAACCCGTGATGTTGTAAAATAAGTGATAATATACCAACACCTTCTAAGGTTCTAAATTGAGAGTATATTAAATGAAGCCCTTGATAATCATTATTTTTAAGATTTTTTAATATTTGGAGGAATTTTGGACCATATTGTGATAATCCTTTAACAGATAAAAATTTATCACCGTGTAATTTTAATAATTGTAATGATTTTTCAATACGTGATTTGTAACTAAAGTCAGTTAAATCCCTATCATTTCTTTGAATATTATCAACATCATCTTGAGAGTATAAGCCATCTAAATTACCTAATTTGTCATCAACAGAAGCAGCATCTAAAATATCTTCATCAGTATTTTTTTCAATAACAAAATTACCAGAATCTTTAATATTATTTTCAGCCTTAGGCATAGGTCTTATTAATAAATGTTCTTTATCAGATGAATCTTTAACAATTTCATTTGGAAAAACAAAATTACAAAAAGCTCTTGAAAAGATTCTATAAGTGGAAGTAGTTTCAGCATAAATTCCTTCTTGTTGTTTTAATTTTTTCTTAGCATTTCTTTTTTCTTCTTTTCTTTCTGCTGACCTGGCTTTTTCGTAAATGCCAATTTGATAATTACTCATAGGAATATTATAAACCTTAGGAATTCCACTATATCTAGGTAATAATGATTCACTAGCACTTCTAAAATAAGAAGTTAAACCAATAATTCTTTTTTTGAAGACATTAACTTCTTTCATTTCACCATTTTGAGGGTCAATAAACATATTTCTAAAAATTTCAATAGAATCGGGTAAAACCTTATGGTTCTCAACTTTAGATTGACTATTAATTATATCAATATCATTTTCTTTTAGCATTCTAGAAATAGAATTTCTAAAAACACTATCATCTTTTTCACCTAATTGAGCTGTGGAAACGCCGGCATAAATTTTTTTACCTGAAGAAGTTTTTTTTCTTTTATTTACAAAACCAAAAGGATTTCTAGTAATAATTAAAGTAGTTTTTGAAGCACTGTATTCAATATAATCAGCCAATTTATTTTTTTTTAGAATGTTGATAATAAAATTACTATTTACGGGTTTTTTAGATTTACTGGTGTCTAATTTAAAATAAAAAGTTTTAATGTATCCTCTCAACATATTAAATAAAACAGCAATTTCATTAGGATAATTAATAATAGGAGTTCCAGTAAGAAAAATAACACGACAATTACTAGCACTTAAGATGTAATTATATAATCTGATAGAGAGTGGAGTATTTTTTTTTTCTTTTTTATTAATTTTTTTACCTTTTGGTAATTTATTAACAATTCTACTAACAAAATTATGTGCTTCATCAATAATTATAACTTTATTGTCAAAAGGATTAATAGAGGTATTAATTTCATTAGACTCAGAATTATCTTCATCATCTAAACTGGAATTTCCCATAGAAGCTTCTCTAATTAGTCTATCTAAATGTGAATGTCTCATACCATTATAATTCATAAATCTATATTTTTTCATAATCATTTGATCGATTTGTTTATTAATAGATTTTTGGTCTTCTGGAGAGAATGATTTAAAATTACTTGGTTTGCTGACATTTACCATCCATGCGAAACCTTGTTTTCTAATAGTGGCAACAGGTATATTTAAAATTTCAGATAAAGCTTTTTCTAAATGGGGATTACCTGAAGTATTGACTTTTTCCCAATATTGATTTAGTTTATAAATAGGGTCACCACAAACTTTAAGTTCACTAATATAATTAGCTCTAAGAGATGCTGGTGTCATAATAATAACTTGTTTATTATCTTTCATACCTTCTGCTATTCCAATAGAAGCGCAAGTTTTACCGGCTCCTAAACCGTGATACAATAATAATCCTCTATATGGTGTGAAAACATTAATATAATCTCTAACAATTTGTTGATGAGTCATTAAAGAGAATGATTTAGATTTAGATTTATCTAATGAATCACAAGTAATATTAGTTTTTTCTTCTTGTTTTAAAATATCACCGTAATCTTTGAAAATAGTATTTATAAAATTAATAAAATATTCCCTATTGTTTAGATAATAAGCAGGAACTGTAACATTAACAGATGGTTCTTTTTGAGCTAATCTATCTCCTAACGGTTTTTCATCGAGTTCAATTAAACTAGCTGGAACATCTAAAACAATATCTTCTATCTCCTTTAATTTTCTAGTTCTTTTAATTTGTTTTTCTGGAATTTCTTCATCAAATTCTCCCGGTAATTTAACAGTTTTTTTTAGTTTTTTAGGAATTTTAACGTCAGTATCAGTAGGTTTAGTTGGTTCTGAATAAGTTTTTGATTCAGGAGGAGGAGGTTGAAAAATTTCGGGAACAGATAAACCTCTTTGTTTTTTAAGTCTTTGTCTGAGATTTTTAACATCATATTTTTCATCAGTTTTATCAACAAGGAGTGTATCAACTTGAACTTGTCCTTTTTCTAATACAATTTCTGTTAATTTTTGTTTTTGTGGTGTACTTTTTTTTGATAATCTTTCTAAAAGTAATTCAGACATCTATAAACATTAAATATAAAAAAGTTTTATATATTAAATAATTTAAAGTATTAAAAAATAATAAATAATTATAAGTAAATGAGACAAAAAGTAAATTTAAAAATAGACACAAGTTTTCTCATAAACAAAAAAAAGGTTAATACACCAGATATTAATCGACGTTCAAACAATACAACTCCTGTCGTAAAAAAACATCGTGTATCTATAGTAAATGAAGGAAAGGATATTGTTGAGAAAAAAAGAGTTAAAAGAAAATAATTAGGATAATTTTTTAATCGATATTTGACATGCTGCTTGTTCAGCTTTTTTCTTAATTTTGTGTTTGCTCTCACCTAATTTTACAACTAAATGCGCATTGTCGAGAAATGAAGACCAGGTTTGTTTTAAATTTTCTAAAGCTGTATTCTCATTGGACATAAAATAATCTATAGATTTAATAAAATCATCATTGGGATTAAATTCGTGTTTCTTTTTGTTTAAACATAAATAAACACCCATATGATATCCAGTTTCTTCGTCCCATTCACTCATTTCGCGGTAGACAGGAGTAACTTGAAATGCTTTTTGTAACATAACTTGTAAAATATTTTTATAATTATCATCGTTTTGAATTAGTTCAACCCAATTTACGTGGTTTTCTAAAATATTTTCAACAAAAATTTGTGCTATTTGAAAACCAGGACCTGTAACAAAAACATTGTTAAACCAATTATCTTCATCATTAATAGTAATTTTATTAAAATCCAAAAATAATGCACCTAAAAAAGATTCAAATAAACATCCTAGTTTTTTTAAGTTAGTCTTGGTTTTTTTTTCTTCAGCATTAGCAGACATAATATACCATTTATTTAATCCCATTTCATAAGCAAGTTTACCAATATGTTCATTTTTAACGAGTGCTATTTTTTTTTCGGTCATAAAACCTTCATTTTCCTTAGGAAATCTTCTATATAAATAATATTTTGTAATACATTCTAAAACACCATCTCCTAAAAATTCTAATCTTTCATTTGATTTTGTTTTTAATTTCATACAATCATGTGGTCTTTCAGCAATAATAACTTCATTGGCTTCATTTTCAAGAGCAGGTCTTTTACAGTATGATTTATGAATAAATGCTCTTTTATATAAATTAATATTATGAACTTTATCTGGTACGCCATATTTCTTTAAAATATCGCATACCTCGTCTTCAGTAATTTCCTTGTTGTTACTATTATAAGGATTAAAAATTAGGTCTTCTTCATCTTTTTCAATATCACCATCCTGCAGTAGTGTTTTAGTATCCATCATATATTAATAATACGGATTTGTTTATGTTGTTTACAAATAAAATATAAGTGAATTTAATAAGTTATTTAAAAGCAAAATACTTATTAAATAAATATGAAGCTCAGGGTGGATATTAGAGAAAAGAGATTAATAAAATTATTAGATGCGTTTTTAAAGCAATTTAAGTTTAAAAATATTGAAATAGAAATAGAAAATTTACCATTAGGAGATGTAATTTTGTGTGATGATGAAGGAAATGAAAAAGTAATAGTGGAGAGAAAGAGTTTAAATGACTTGGCATCATCAATAAAGGATGGTAGATATGTAGAACAGTCACATAGATTAATGAATAATCCAGTTCATAATCACAACATAGTTTATTTAATAGAAGGTAATTTATCTATTTGGCAAAATAGATATAAAGTTCAATCTAATACATTATATTCTGCGATATTTAGTTTAAATTATTACAAAGGGTTTTCTGTAATAAAAACAATTGATATGACTGAGACAGCAGAATACATTCTAAGAATGTGTGATAAATTAAATCGTGAGAAAAAAAAGGTTTCATACTATGAAACTGGAGAGAATTATAAACCAAAAAAATATTGTGAGGTAGTAAAAAAGGTAAAAAAAGAAAATATTACACCAGAAAATATTGGAGAAATAATATTAAGTCAAATACCGGGAGTGAGTTCTCATACATCACAAATAATAATGAATAAGTATGGTTCATTGTATAATTTATTGTGTGATTTAGATACTAATCAAAAGTGTTTAGATTCATTAACATTTAAAACAGAAAAAGGTATTGAAAGAAGAATTTCAAAAACAAGTATTAGAAATATTGTTCAATATTTATTATATCAAAAATCTAATGTGATAGTAATCGATACAAATTAAATATTTGTAAATTATATATGAAGTCTGAAGATATACTAAAAACTTTAGGATATTTAACCTTAGTTGTTATAGCAATATATGTTTTATTTGGGATGTTAGAGATAGGAGGAAAAGGTTTGGCATCAATTGGAGAAAAAAAAATAATGGAAGGTTTAGAGGATAGAGAATTAGACAGAATTTCTAAAAAATTACAAAAAAAAATAGATTCATTTGATAATTTAAGCGAAAGATTCGGAGATGAAGATGATGATTTAGATCAGGTAGAAGATTTACCAGAGTATAAAGATATGATAGAACTATATAAAGAAATGTTAATGCGAGATATTAGAAAAGGTTTAAAGAAAGCAATAGTCGATGAAGGTAAGGAAGATAAGAAGGGAATGATTGAATCCTTTCAAATGTTAAATGTATTAAATACTATTGATGGAGGTAGTGGAAGTGCTGCTTCAAAAGTAACTGGTGGTATGTTTTAAATTTAAATATATAATAAATAAACTTATATATTTAATTAGGTGTGCATTTACCGCCCCAACTTGAGCAAGGAGCACCATAAGTTAAGTTTTTAGGGTCTTTAACTAACTTAATATCATCTAATGGAGTTCTAACACCTACATAAAGATCTTGAGGATCCATAGCAGCATAATTATTTTGATTAAATGGTGGGTCATCTCTATTAGCATCAATTAAATCTATTTTTGGTTGTTGTCTCATATTTTGGTTACTAGGCAATCCAGCAGTAGGATTTAAAGGGTCATCCAATAATCGCAAACCCTTTTGATTTTGAGTATTATATGTTTCTTCATAATATAATATTGGACATTTTAATCCAACCTTTTGACTCCAAGCAACATATTCTGCGTATTCTTCTAAACTTTTAAAGATAATGGGATTAACACCAGGAACTTTTGCTTTTTTAGTATTTACTAAATGTAGTTCTTTGCCTTTTTTTATTAAGACATTTGGACAATTTTTTACTTCAAAATTTTCTACAATATTTTTTTTAACCTTTGTAGAATAGAAAAAAATTCCTAATAAAAATATTAATAGTAAAAATATTAATTTTGTTTTATTCATATATATATATTTGAACAAATAAATTTCTCTCCATACTATAAATGAGAATACTGAAAATAAATAAAAATAATGTAAATGAATTTAATAAATTAATGAGTAATAGAAATCAAAAAGTTGTTTGTAAGGTATGGGCATCTTGGTGTAGTCATTGTAAGGATTTAAATAAAATATGGCCAAAAGTTGAAAAGGCAATAAAAAAGGAAAAAGGTGATGGTTTATTGGTAAGTATTGAAGAAAAGATGATTCCATATGTAAGTTGTATAGACAGTAGTGAAATACCAGGATATCCTTGGATTTTTTCAATGAAAGGAGGAAATGGAAAAAAGAAAGAATATGAAGGTAATCGTGATTATGAAAGTTTGGTTAAATATATTAAAAAAAAATTAAGTAAACATAATTCTAAAACAATGAAAAAAGGTGGTGGAAAAAGAAGGAAAAGAAGAAAGAAAAGTAGAAAACGTAGAAAATTGAATTAAAAATTATAATTATAATATGTTTACAATTATAATTATGACGAGTAAAGAAGATTATCAGTTTGGATGGTATTCGCAAACTCAAAAGAAATTATTTGAAGAATACAACAACAGAGAAAAATCCAACATAAAAGATTATTGTTCTTTTATATATTTAAATAATGAAGGAAAGGAAGTAGAAGTAACAGAAGTAACTTCAAACGATAAATTTAAAAGTTATTTTAAAGATGCTATATACGTAGGAATTATTACAAAATTTGTTAGACATAATTTGATTAAGAAATAGTCTCAATATGTTTTGCCATAGCAATTTCAATAGTAGTTTCTGGTGTAAAATTTTCCCATCTAGTATAAATAGTATTCATACATCCACACATAGGACATGTACATTCACTTTCTTTAAATGATTCTTCTTCATTTTCATCGAAAATTTCAAATTCTTCATCAGAATCTTCTTCTTCTTTTATAATGTCTTGAATAGTTTTTTTCATTTCTTCACATTGTTCAAGCATATTTGGTCTTTGTTTCATAAAAAAAACTTCTAACATTAAAGCTCTCTTAATATCTTCAGATGTAATTGTATTTCTTTTTGCGTGTTTGGCGTAAATATCAGCTGATTTAACAGCATTTTCCATAAAGACAAGAACAATAGATGCTATATTTTCAATAACATCTTGGCCATCATCTTTAATCAAATTAAATCCAGTTTTTATTTGGTCGGGAATACCTCTATCAGTCATTATAATATAATTAATGTATATTATTTTATATTATTTTAACAAAATTGAAATAAAACTAACTTAATAAATTTGTATTAGAAAATGCCAATAAAAAAACCAGAAATACGTTTATTTGATTTTCAAGTATTAAATAAAAAAGACAATGATTTAAATGATAGTGATGATGAAAAAAATTTTAAAGATGAAACAAAATTCTTAATTAAAATGTATGGAATGAATGAACAAGGAAAAACATATTGTATATATGTAAAAAATTTTGAACCATTCTTTTATGTTTTAGTTCCAGACGATTGGTCACAAGTTAATGTATTAAGATTTAAAACATGGCTGACAATGAGTATGGGTTCTAAATTTGAAAATTCACTAACATTTTGTAAATTAAGAAAGGGAAAAAAGCTATATGGTTTTAATAATTTTAAAGATTACAAATTTCTGCAGATAGGATTTAAAAGTCATACGGCATTTAATAAAGCAAAAAAGAATTGGTTTGAACACAATGAAGATTTTAAAAAAAGAAGGTTAAAAAAGAAAGGATTAGAATATGAAGGTGAATATTTAAAGTTATATGAAGCAAATTTACCGCCTTTACTAAGATATTTTCATATTAGAGATATTAGTCCATCAGGATGGATTACATTTAAAAAAGCAGTGGCTAAAACTAGAAAAATAAACAAAGAAACATATTGTGATTATGAATATGTTACAAATTATAAAAATATATTACCATTATTGGAAAAAGAAACAGCGACTCCGATGAAAGTAATGAGTTGGGATATTGAAGCTTCATCATCACATGGTGATTTTCCTGTAGCTAAAAAATCATATAGAAAAATGATAGGAGAAATAATTCAATATTGGACAAAAAATAAAAAAGTAATTTCAAAAAAAACAGAGGAATCTAAAAGTAAATTATTCATAAAATTAGTTATGTCAGCGTTTGAATATGATAGAGTGGAGGGAATAAGCAGAGTATATTTAAACGGAAAAAAACCATCATTAAAAAAAATCAAATATATAGTAAATAGAATTTTAGGATATAAATTAGAAAAATTATTAGATAGAAGAGAGCCAGATGCGAATAATTATTTTGAAAAAATGAAATGGGATGCTATGGATGAGGAAGAAAAAGCAGCATATAAAAATTGGGATATGTTTATTCCATCGGAATTTAAAACAAATAATATAATTTATTGTTTAAATGCGAAATATGATGCTGGAAAAAAACTTGATATACTTGATAAAGCGTTGTGTTACGATAAAAACAAAACTATAATCAAAAAGGATTTCAACCCTTTTCTACCAAAATTAGAAGGAGATAAATGTACTTTTATTGGGAGCACATTTTTAAAATTAGGAGAAAAAGAACCATACTATAATAATATGATAGTTTTAAATAGTTGTGATGATACACCAGAAGTTCCAAACAGTGAAATAATTTCAAAAGGTAAAGAAATTAATGTTTTACTAGAGTGGGCAAAACTAATAAAAAGAGAAGATCCAGATATTATTATAGGATATAATACATTTGGTTTTGATTGGCATTTCTTACTGGATAGAGCAGATGAATTAAATTGTAAAAAGGAATTTTTGAAATTAATGAATAGAAATAAAAATGAACAATGTGAAATAATTAATAGCACAACTAAAGTAGCAAGTGGAACATACGAATTAGTTTATGTGAAAATACCAGGAAGAATTCAGATAGATTTATATAATTATTTTAGAAAGGCAGAAAATTTACCATCTTATAAATTAGATTATGTAGCATCTCATTTTATAGGAGATTATGTAAAAGATTATGAAGTAATAAATAAGAAAACAAAAATTATTAGCAAAAATTTAATGGGATTAAAAAACGGTCATTTTATAGTATTTGAAATAATAGGACATTCGTCTGATAAATATAAAGGAGGTAAGAAATTTAAAATTAGCAACTTACAAAAAGATTGCTTTGAAGTGGATTTTGAAATAGATATAAATAAAAAAAGTAAATTTAGATGGTGTTTAGCAAAGGATGATGTTAGTCCTCAAGACATCTTTAGATTAACAAATGAAGGACCATCAAAAAGAGCAATTGTAGCAAAATATTGTTTTCAGGATTGTAACTTAGTTCATAATTTAATGATAAAAAATGATATTTATACAGCAATGGTTGAACAGGCGAAAATTTGTTCTGTTCCAATTGAATTTATAGCTATGAGAGGACAAGGTATTAAATTATTAAGTTTTATTGCTAAGGAATGTAGAAAAAATAAAATGTTTATGCCTATGTTAAATAAATCAGGAGGAGGAGATGGTTATGAAGGAGCAATTGTATTAGAACCCAAAGTAGGATTATATAGAGATAATCCAGTTGCTGTTAATGATTATTCATCACTATATCCAAGTTGTATGATTAGTGAAAACATATCACACGATACTAAGGTATGGACTAAAGAATATGATTTAAATGATAATTTAATAGAAATATGGGGAGAAAGGGATGAAGATGGAAATTTTATATATGATAATTTGGATGATTATAAATATGTTGATGTTGAATACGATACATATAAGTATGTAAGAAAAACACCATCATCTGCCGCTCAAAAAATAAAATGTGGGAGAAAAGTTTGTAGATATGTTCAGTTTAAAGGTGAAGATAAAGGTATTATGCCTACAGTATTAAGAGAATTATTGGCATCTAGAAAAGCGACTCGTAAATTAATAAAGTTTAAAACAGTTACACTTAAAAATGGAGAGAAATATAGTGGTCTTTTAAATAAAGGTGAAGAAAATTATACAATAATTCCTCAAAAGGGAAATAAAATAATCGTAAATATAGATGAAGTAACAAAAGTAGAAGACACTTATAATGATTTTATGAAGAATGTATTTGATAAAAGACAATTAAGTAAAAAAGTAGTAGCTAATTCATTATATGGTCAATCAGGAGCAAGAACTAGTGCGTTTTATGATAAAGACATTGCTGCTTCAACAACAGCAACTGGAAGAAAATTATTATTATATGCTAAGAGAATAGTTGAAGAATGTTATAAGGACAGAATAGTGGAAACAAAAAATTATGGAAAGGTAAGAACCAAATCAGAATATATTTATGGAGATACGGATTCTGTATTCTTTACATTTAACTTAGAAGAATTAGATGGAACAAAAATAAGAGGTAAAAAAGCATTAGAAATTACAATAGAATTAGCAATTCAAGCAGGAGAATTAGCAACAATGTATTTAAAAAATCCACACGACTTAGAATATGAAAAAACATTTATGCCATTCTTATTACTATCTAAGAAAAGATATGTAGGAATGTTATATGAAACAAATCCAAATAAATGTAAAATGAAATCTATGGGAATTGTTTTAAAAAGAAGAGATAATGCTGCTTGTGTTAAAGATTGTTATGGAAAGGTAGTTGACTTACTAATGAAAGGAGAAACAGCGAACATAGCATCAAATTTTGTAAGAAAATACATAAAAGATATGGTTGATGAAAAAGTAGGATTAGAAAAATTAATTATAACAAAATCATTAAATGGTTTTTACAAAAATCCAGATTCAATAGCACATAAAGTACTAGCAGATAGAATAGCAAAACGAGACCCAGGTAATAAACCTTCAGTAGGTTCTAGAGTTCCATTTGTTTACATTCAAACAAAAAAAGAAGTCAAATTACAGGGAGATAGAGTTGAAAGTCCAAATTATATTATTCAAAATAAATTAAAACCAGACTATTCATTCTATATTACGAATCAAATTATGAAACCTGTAACTCAAATATTTAGTTTATTATTAGAACAAATGGCAAAATTTAGCGGAACTGTTAAATCTAATTATAATAGAAAGTATAATACTATTCTTAATAAATATGAAGATGATAATAAAAAAATAAACGAAAAAATAAGACAATTAAGAGATAGTATTGTTAAAAAATTAATATTTGAAGATTCATTAAGAGTGTCAGATAATTCAAAGAAAGGATTACAATCAATAAATAGTTTCTTTAAACAAAAAATAAAGTGATTATAATATATATATATATGTCTAATAGTAGTTGTAATATTGAAATAAATTTACAAGATTTGCCAAATAAAATTTTTACATTAATTTCAAATAACATTAATTGGTTTGAATTGGTAAAACTCTATCAACAGCAAGGAAATCAAAATAATTATTTAATAGAAAATCCTCTTAAATCCGCATTGTGCAGTGATAGTGATAGTGATAGTGATAGATGTAGTGAAGCTTTTCTAAAACGAATAAAAGATTTAGGACATATAAAAGTACAACATATTTTAGAGTTTATGGGTGCTTATAGAAAAGTTCTAATAGATGCGGTTGCTTCAGAAACAATAAAAACAATTAAAGCCAATGAGTATGACATACTCCAACTTAATGGAATATCAATAGGTAATTGTATAGTATCATCAGCCTTAGGTTCTACAAATATTACATCTGATTACGATATAACCTTTTCTGGTCCTGGTGCTTGGAAAATTGTTAATTGTTTAGTAAGCACATTTAAGAAATATGTATGCGATTCGGAAAAGCAGGAAATCATTAGAACCATTGGTATGTCTGCCGCATCTGGAATCACGCCCGAAGATGTAACGCCAAATTGTAATATACATACAATGTCTGGAACATTTGATTCAAATTTTTATTTAATGCCTGATATTATAGTTAATGATAAAATTATTAAGAGACTTAATGGAATAAATGTAACAAAATTTTTTGATATGAAACATAATTTTCCAAATGAAGTTTCTGGGTTAGAATTAAAAAGATTAATTCCAATTCCTGATCAGCGTGATATATTTAATAATGAGTTAGAAAATCTAAAATTAAAAATTAATGATCCTTATCTAGATATAAAAAATGCTTCAGAAATAAATGATAGATATAAGCAATTAGTAGAACTATCTAAGCAGATTGATGACTTTCTTTATAAAACGCCTCGAGAACCAGCAGCCGAAGCAGCTCACGCGAATATTCGAACTAAAACAGACTTTTTTAATAAAATAATGGAGATTAAAAGAAAAGAATTAGAGGCATATTACTGTGTATCAACTGTTTTAGTTGTTGTATTTGGTATGCAGGGAGGTGAATTTGAAAAAACCGGCGATGATACATTAATAAATAAATTATCTTTTGGAAATTTTTTTACGTCCGCAATTGAAAATATGATAGATTTAATAAAGCATCATAGACATAATTTTGTTGAAGGGGGCGATGCCTCCGTTATTGTTACAAATAACGTGGGCGATGCCTCCGTTATTGTTACAAATAAGAATGTAGCAAAAAAGTTTTCAAAATATTTTCAAAGAATTTATGTAAGTTTAGATAATTATCACAAAAAGAAATACCCTAAAGATGAATTTCCTTTTAAAACTGAATTAGAATTATCAAACTATATTGTTTCAATAAGAGGTATAAAGTTGGATAATATATTGAGTCATAATGAACATGAGTCTAAATTTAGTAGTTATTATGATATATTTGGGCTGAACCAAAAGTTGTCCTACAATTCAAAATGGGTAAAAGACATTGAAAAATATTTAGCAAATAAAGTTGATGATATGGATTTTAAAAATTTTCAATCAATAGTTGCGGTTGGAGAAACTGTCACCACCAAGTCGGTGACGTCGCCCGCATTAGACAAAGTTAGAAATATAAAAAGTGGCTCGGTGGCGGCGGGAGGAGGAAAAAGAAAAAGATTTAAGAAAAAACGTTCTAGAAAAAAAAATAAAAGAAAAAAAAACAAAAAAAAACAAACAAAAAAAAGGTAATAATATAATATCTTTATAATAAAAATATATGGAAATTAAAAAATTAACATATAAAATAATTCTATTTTTAAATGGAACGTGATTTTTTTTCCAGGACCTAAAAAATTCTCTCCAAATATTTTTTCTTCGAGTTGTGAAATTAAACAATCATTGTTGTTCATTTTCCATGATATAATAATTATAGAGTATAACCATATAATGTTTGGAAATAGTATCCATAAATAAGGTGTAATAAGCATACCAATAAAATGTGCTTTAAAAATATTTTTTTTAATATAGTCATAAAAATATATTATAATTACTATTAAAATACATATAATATATATAATATGTGTTTTAGTTTTGAGGCAAGTATTGTAACATTTATAATTTCATGGAGTATATCTTTATATTTATTAAATAAAGGATTAGCAAAAAAACAAAGACAAAATATAATTTTTTTAATGATTTTTTCAAGTATGCAATTATTAGATGCTATTTTGTGGTATATAAAAATGAAAAAGAACAGTATAAATTATTTTATAACATTTTTTATGATTCCATTTGTTTTAAATTTACAAATATTTTATAATATATTTATTATTAATGAAGTGCGAAACAAATTCCTTGCGTTTATAATGTTAATAAGTTTTTTATTTGGAAATCATATAAGATATTTATTGGGTGGCGATAGTAAGTATAGTTTTCCCTCAAAAAATATGTTTTCCTCACCTATTTGGGGTAGTGAATACCATATAATTTCAATGATAGTTTTTATATATTTGATTACATATGGGAGAATAGGATTTTTTGGAGAAAAGTTAATGTTTTCTATTATTATTTCAACTTCATTTTTATTTTCATTTATATTAAGCGGAGGATATGGTAGTATTTGGTGTGCTTTGGCAAATATATTAGCTTTTTATTATTTGTATAAATATAGATGAGTTATGGAGTATAATGCTTATCAATAAATAAATTAATATTATCATTACATAGTAATGGAATATTTTCATTAATTTTTTCATCTTCCCATTCCCACCATTTAATTTTCAATAACTTTTCAATTTGTTCAGGTTCAAATCTATATTTAATAAATCTAGCGGGATTACCTCCCACAATAGAGTAAGGTTCTACATCTTTAACTACATAACTATTAGTAGCAATAATGGCACCATCTCCAATAGTAACACCACATTTAATTTTAACATTATTAGCAATCCAAACATCATTACCAATTACGACATCTTTTGCTGGAGCCAACCAAGTTTCATGAGGAAAATTATTAAAAATTTGAGGGTATTGATTACCAAATGGGAAAGTGGTAACCCAATCTTTTCTATGATTACCACCCAGATAAATAGTAATATCTCTACCTAAAGAACAAAAAGAACCAATATGAAGAGTAGTATCTTCTCCCCATTGATTGATAGTCAAATGTTCTCGTCCATAAGTATATTTCCCAGTATTTTCATGAAGAATTTTATTCCAATCAGGCATTATAAATAAATTAATAATTAGTTTTTAATTTATTTTAAAAAATATTATTTATATATTAATTTTCATAATTTGTATTAGCAGCACTAGGAATAAAAACAGAATATTCAGCAGAAATAACATTACCTGAATTATCTGTTGTATTATTAATAGCGTTTGTTATTTCAGAAGCCATAGCATTAGAAATTTGATTAATAGCATCATTAAATGAGAAATTATCAGAAGAAGGTATATTAGTGCTATTGGGAAATGGATTAAAATTAAAAGAAACATCCCAAAAACTATTACCTCTAGTTAAATTATTAGGTGGATTGGAAAAAATATTATTAAATGAATTATCAAAAAAGTTAGAAGTAGAAGTAGATGTATTTGTAGAAGTAGATGTATGTGTAGAAGTAGGTGTATTATTATTAGTAGCATTATTAATTGTTCTAGATGGAGAATTAATATTAGTTTGAATATTATATCTACAAATGGGACATCTATGATCGAATTCAGTAAAATATGTAAAAAGAGCATCATGTGAAAATAAATGACCACAATTATTTATACGCATTAAACGGTCACCATTAAAAAAATTTTCTTGTGTAATTGGACAAATGGTTTGATCAGTAGATGAAGAAATGTCTTCCCAATGTACAATAGTAGTATTTCTAGAAATGTCTCTATTATTAGCAGGTTGTCTAGATGTAGATGTATATAATGTATTATTTAAAATTTGTTGAACTAAATTTTGTCTTCTTCTTCTAGATATTCTAGTAGGTCTAAAAGTATTGTCTCTGTATCTGAATCTTCTTAAAGATTGAGGAGTATAAGTTCTAACAGGATTTCTGCTGTTTGTGGTAGGAAATTGCCATGTATTTCTTCTATTGGTAGTATTTGTATTATTGTTCATTCCCCACATATTCCATAAAGTAGGTTGATTTGGAGGGTTAGGTCTTGTAGGTTGATTAGGTGAATCATTAGCACTATTATTTCTATAGTTTGTATTATTTCTATTTATTGAATCTCTCAAAATCATAGACATAGAATTACATATGGTTGATGTAGTGTGTGAATATGATTCTATTAATGATTGATGATGAGACATAATTTGTCTAATAAGTGCGATATACTCTAAAATTAAAACATCATCTCTGCTGGAGGACATTTATATATTATTTATTAAATGTGTTTAAATGTAAATAGCGATATATTTTATAAACTAATATGTTGGGTACTCATAGAGAAATGTCAAAAAAAAAGAATAATAAATTTAAAAATTTTGAGGGAAAGGGATTAACAGGACTGGCTAATTTAGGAAATACATGCTTTATGAATAGCGCATTAGCATGTTTATCACATACATATGAATTAAATTTATTTTTAGATAAAGAAACATTTAAAAAAAATTTAAATGATAAACCAGAGTCATTAATATTATGCGAATGGGATAATCTAAGAAAATTAATTTGGAGTGAAAATTGTACAATATCACCAGGAGGTTTTGTAGGAGCAATTCAAAAAGTAGCAAGAATTAAAGATAGAGTAATATTTACAGGATTTGCTCAAAATGATTTAACAGAATTTCTTCAGTTTGTAACAGAATGTTTTCACACGTCTATAAGTAGAGAAGTTGAAATGACAATACAAGGTTCGGCAATAACTGATACAGATAAATTAGCAGAATCTTGTTATAATATGATGAAAAATATGTATAAAAAAGAATATTCAGAATTTTTGAATATGTTTTTTGGAATTCATGTATCAAATGTAGAGTCATTAGAAAGTAGTTATAAAAATATAGTTCCAGAACCTTTTTTTAATTTATCTCTACCAATTAGTAATGAAAAAACTTTAGAAAAATCAATAGAATTATACACTTTAAAAGAGAAATTAGATGGAGATAATAGAATTTTTAATGAAGAAACAAAAAAGAAAGAAGTAGCAGAAAAAAAATTAACATTTTGGAGTTTACCAAAAATATTAGTAATAACTTTAAAAAGATTCGGAAATGATGGAAGAAAGGACCAAAGTTTTGTAGATTTTCCACTAGAAAATTTAGATTTTTCAAAACATATAGCAGGATATGATTCAGATTCATATAAATATGATTTATATGGTATTTGTAATCATTCAGGTGGAACAGCAGGAGGACATTATACCGCTTATATAAAAAATGCGAATAATAAATGGTATCATTTTAACGACACAAATTGTACTGAGATAGATTTAGGGAGTTTGAAAACTCCAAAGGCCTATTGTTTTTTCTATAGAAAACAAAAAAAGTAATACAATATATATATATATATAAATGAGTTCGAATAATGTATCTCCAAATGAAGTGCTTTCAGAACTATCTGATAAGGTAAATTCGATTAATGTATCACCTACTCAAGGATTCTCTCACATATATGATAGTATGAATAATGCTATTGGAACAAGTAATCCATTAGTATTAATAATTTTAAGTGTGATAATACTTGTTTACTTTATAATATTTAGTTATTTAGGATATAATATTAATTATCAAGAATCAATAGTTCCTAATAGAGGATTATCAGTAATAGAAATAATAATGTGGGGATTATTAATATTTTTAGTATTAATTAATGGTATTCAGTATTTTTTTAAAATAGATATAAACGCAGGAATACATAATCTTTTTCATGGAACACCTCAAGTAGATGTTGAAATAAGCCCTGAAGAAAAACTAATTGAAAAATCATATAATTCAAAAAAAAATGATGGCGATAGTGAAGAGGAGGAAGTAAAAAATACAGAAGTTGGTGAAGTATTTAATATTCCAGGAAATGAATATACATACACTGATGCTAAAGCATTGTGTAAAGCATACGGTAGTAAATTAGCGACATATTCACAGATAGAAAATGCTTATAAAAGTGGTGCGGAATGGTGTAATTATGGTTGGTCAGATAATCAAATGGCTTTATATCCAACTCAAACAAAAACATGGGATAATCTTCAAAAAATTAAAGGACATGAACACAACTGTGGAAGACCGGGAATAAATGGAGGTTACATAAAAAATAAGAATGTCAAATTTGGTGTAAATTGTTTTGGTTCAAAACCAAAAATAACTAAAGATGAACAAGATTTGATGGATAATGCCACACCATATCCATTAACTCCTGATGAGATAAAAATAAATAAATTATCTAAAAAGTATAAAAATAATTTACATTCAATTCTTTTAGCACCATTTAACTATGAGAAGTGGTCTCAATAATTAAAAAACAATTTTTTTTCTTTTCATAATTGAAGAGTGGGTTTTAAATAATTAGGCGTTTTTATTATGTTTTTTTATATAATAAAAACTAAAATATTTTTTTAAAAATATAAACAATAAATAAATACATAAAACAATACATAAGTATTTTAAAAATAAACATAGTATATAATTTAACTATAAAGGTGATTTCGTTAGTTTCACTTATTCTTTCATTATCATATCTTTGGATATTGCTATTATTTATTTTTCTTTTCCAATATTTTTTTTTATTTCTATGACGAAGAGTTTTATTTGATAATTTAGGTCTATTAGGTTTAAAGGCAGTTTCGTGACAAATAATACATGATTTATTTACTTTCCACCATTTATAATAACAAGAGTAATGAACATAGTATTTACATTCACAATTAAGATTTAAATCTGCGTATTTTTTTACACTCTCTAAACAAATACTACACACCTTCTTTTTTGTAACCATAGTAATTAATATAATATTAAAATTTGTTTTTAAGTTTTCTATTTATTTTTTCTAGTTTTATTTCGTCTTTTTTTGAAATTTTTTTTTGTTTTAGAATTAGTAGATTTTCTTTGTTCAGCTAAATGAAGTAATTTATTGAACAAATTATTATCAATAACACTACCACCAACTTGTTTTATATCAGATGTGCGAGGTTCAGTATTTAGTAACGCCAAACTAATAGGAACGCCAATATTATCCATTTTACTACTAGAACCACCACCGACCATTGCCGGTAAATTGTTAGTTTTTAACATATTATTAAATTCGAAACCCATACTGAAAATTTTTCCATTTTTTTCATAGAATGTAAAATCATTTTTATTCATTATATATATCTTTCATAATTTATTTATTCTTTTAACTTAATTAAATCACAGGCAAGCTCTGGATTTTCATAAAAAATATTTAAATTAGGTTTTAATGAAATAAAATTAGAAACCAAATGAGAAAAACTTTCAGCTAATTCATTATCCCAATCATTACCGAATAACTCTTCATCTCTAAAACTAGTATTATAATTTTTATATAAATATTCTATTTTAGGTTTTAAATTTTTATCAAAATTGTATTGGTGGTCTTCTAATATAATATTTTTAGTTTTTTCATTATTTAAAAAATCTTCTAAAGTGAGAGTTTTTAAATAATCAACAGGATCGAATTCTTCTTCTTCATAAGCAGACATATTATTTATGACTAACAGAATATATAAATGTTGCTATTTCATTTTTAAGTTGTTTTTCATTTGTTATTGTGAAATTAGAATCTTTGATAATATTTATTAAATCATTACATAAATGATGAATAATAGTTTTATATTGAATATTATCAATATTTTTTTTTTGTAACCATTCTTGAAAAATAATATTTTTATTTTTTTTTTCAATTTTTTGTAAATTTTGAAATAGATTTAAAATTTTATTATCGTAATTTAAAGGCTCATCATTTTTTTTATTTTCCCAGGATATAACTTTATTCATTTGATAAAAGAGTGGGTAATTTTTTAAATTGTTTAGTTATATGTTCTTTTTATGTCATAATTATATTTAGTTTCTCTTTTATTTCTTAACTTTTCAATAATATTATCAACCATAGTTTCATTATCAAAGCACTCTATTAAAGTTTCTCTAACTAAACGAAATGTTAATGGGGAAGTTTGTTTAACATTTTGAAATTTAAGCTTACCATCAGTAATTTGAATAACAGCATTTTCTAAATTATTACTTTCAGCATATGTAAAAATATTATTAGTTAAATTATTTCTTTCTTGTCTTAAAGTCTTAGTTTGTTGAGTTAAATTTTTAATTCTATTATCTATTGAAACCCAATTTTGTATATTGTTTTGAAATTCATCTGACATATATATATCATATAAATGATTATTTAATACATTTGTACGATATTTATTTCTTTTTTCTCATAGTTTTTCTTCTCTTTCTAGATTTTCTTTTTTTACGAGCAACTCTCTTTTGCTGTTTTTTTTGTAATTTAAACATAAGGAAAGGTAATAATGCGGTTTTAAGAGCACCTACAATACTTCCTCCTCTTCTTTTACGACTTTTTCTTGATTTTCTTCTAGTTTTATTAGGCATTATATAGTATAATTAGAAAATTATGTTTTTTTAAAAATATTAACTTTTCTATTTTGAAGCAGAAGAATAAAAATTCCTAAAATTAATAAAAAACTAATAATAACAAAAATAATCGATAAAAAAATATAGGGATATATATCTTGAATTAACATATCAATAAGAGGACGCATCAATTCTTTAAATTCTTCTTTAACTTCCTTTTTTTTTAAAACATTTAGACATTCATTAATTATAGTTTCTTTAATATCCATTATTAATGATTATATATATTTTTATTATTCTTTGCGTAACTTAGTTAAAGTTATTTTTCTACATTTTATCAAATGGAAAATTTATTACATCCAACTGAAGATTATCCGTTTGAAGATATTTTAATAAAAACTCCTAGAGCCTTACAAGGAGGAACATTTTGTGCTAATTTAGAAATTAATGGAAATCCTATAATAATACAAACTCCTAAATGTAAAACAAAAAATGGTATTCACAAAACAGTTAAACAATTGTATTGTGATTTACTATTTGACGAAAATAATGAAAGTTTTATAATTTGGATGGAAAAATTACAAGAAACAATAAGAATATTGATATTTGAAAATAATTCAAAATGGTTTCACGAAGAACTAACGATGGATGATATTGAATATCACTGGAATGATTCATTAAGATCGTATAGAAAAATGCAGTTATTAAGGACGTTTATTCATAAAAGAAAAAGAATAAATAATAGTTCAATACAAATTTATGATACAGATGAAAATGAATTAACGCTAAATGATGTAACTGCTGATAAAAAAATAGTATCAATAATTGAAATAATTGGTTTAAAATTTTCTAGTCAAAGTTTTCATTTAGATATATGTTTAAGACAAATTATGGTAATAAATGAAAAACCATTATTTAACAGATGTTTAATTAAATTAGAAAATAATAAATCAGATATAAAAAAATTAGACAAAAATAATTTATCAGATGAGAATACATCATATGAAGTAAATACAATAGATGAAAATGAGATTGAAATAAGTAATGATAAATTAGTTTCAGAAAATGTAGATTTAGAAAAAACTGATAATGAAGATAAAAACTTAGAAGAAAAATCAGATGGTGTATATCGAGATGATAAAAAAGAAGAAGAAACAAATGAATATGTAGAAGAAAATGAAGATGTAGAAATAAATGAAGATGTAGTAAATAAAGATAATCAAGAAAATGAAGAAAATGAAGATAATGAAGAAAATGAAGAAAATGAAGAAAATGAAGAAAATGAACAAATTACAGAAATTAATGAATATACTGATAAAAATGAAAAATCTGAAAATAATGATGAAAAAGAAAATTTAGATATTAAGGAAAAAGTGATTTCAGATGTTGAAAAAGAACTTAATGATAAAAAAGATAAATCTTTAGAAAAAACGAATGATTTAGAAGAAATAGAATTGAATATTGATAATATTGATACAATAAAATTAAAAGAACCAAATGAAGTTTATTTAGATATTTATAAAGCAGCTAGGGAAAAAGCAAAAAGGGCAAAAAATGAAGCAATAAAGGCTTATCTAGAAGCCAAAAAAATCAAGGAATTATATATGTTGGATATTATGGATAGTAGTGATGAAGAATATGAAGATAGTGAGGAGGAGGACTTTATTGAGGATGATAAATTATTTAGCGAAAACTAAGCTATATTGAAAAAATTTTATGTTTGGATTAATATATAATGAAACTTCCAAAAACCTTAACTAAGATGTTTCCATTTTTAAAAAAGGGAGGTGTTACATTTGTAATTATTTGTGTTATTGCTGTAGGAGCCCTCTACTACTATTCACAGAATAAAAACAGTTTCCCTCTTGAATTAAATACTGGTGCTACAAAAGCAGCAGAGGCAGTAGATACTGCTCCTAACGGAAGCTTTTCTCCTTCTAAGCCTTTAGGACAGAATTCTTCTCATGCTTCAGCAACAGGAACAGTAACTGATACATATGGATTACCACCAAGCTGTGCCAAGCAACAGGTAGTTGACCCATCTGAGTTACTTCCTAATGATACAAACAGTGAATTCAGTAAATTAAACCCAATGGGTTCTGGAGACCTTAAAAATGTAAGTCTCTTAAAGGCAGGATGGCACATTGGAATTAATACAGTTGGACAGAGTTTAAGAAATGCCAATCTTCAGTTAAGAAGCGAGCCTCCTAACCCTCAAACCAACACTGGACCTTGGAATCAGAGCACGATTACGGCAGATACTTCTCGCAGACCTCTTGAGATTGGACAATAAATATAACTAATTCATATATTATTTAATATGATTTAGTTTTAATCCAAATATATTATAAATGAGCTTAGATATTAACATATTTGGTTATTTAGTAATATTTTTTGTGCTTTTATTTTGTATAAAAATTTATTTTGAATCTGAGATGTTTCATTTAAAGTGCATAATAAGTGATGTTGATGGACATAAATATTGTGTAAGAGAAACTCCAAAATTGGAATTAGTAGCAGATTTACTAGCAAAAGTTACTGGTAAGTTAGAATCTTTAGTAAAATATATGAAAAAAAAATATCCAGACAGGAGCAATGTAATTAGAATGGCAAAAAATTTTAATCCTAGGAAAATAAGTGAAATTTTACCAACTAGTGAATTTACCGCATACTCGGAAAATAAAGGAGAAAAAATCGCGTTCTGTACTACTACAACTAAAAATGGTTCAAAACTAATAGATGAAAATACTTTAACATTTGTTGCTATTCATGAACTAGCACATGTTATGACTGAATCAGTTGGTCACAAGAAAGATTTTTGGGAAAATTTTAAATTCCTTTTAGAAAATGCTGTAGAAATGGGAATATATAAAGCAGAAGATTATAAAAAGAAACCAAAACCATATTGTGGTATGACTATAAGTGACAATCCTTATTATGATTTATAATTTATTTTGTAAATATATTATAAATGGATAAAAGAGACAAGTTTATAAATGATCTAATAATAATTAAAAATAATTATGGATTAAAAAGTGCAATTGACCATGTAATAGCTATAAGAGAAAAAGAAGATAATATTAAATATCTTAAAGAGATTATGAAAGACCAATCTTTTACCGATTTTATAAATGCGGTTGAAGTGAATGGACTTGAAACGGCCATAGCAATTTTAAATGGTAAAAAAAAATTAAAAGGCGGTGTTAAAAAGAAAAAAGGTGCCAAAAAGAAAAAATCTTCTAAAAAAAAAACTCGCACAAAAAAAGAAAAAAGACTACCAAAGAAAGCAGAAATTTTTTTCCGCTTTAATAATGTTCCAGAACCAGTTCCATTATATAATACTGATTTTGGTACTTATTCACGAAATGTTGTAAATAATTTACCAGACAGTTTAGTTAATGAAGCCCTAGAGGACGCAAAAAGTGAAAACAAGAAAAAGTATTTCGAAGATTTAGTACAAAAGTATGGATTTGAGGTTGTAAAAGATATGTTTGTGGCTGGAATAGATAATAAACATAATAAAATAAAATTTGATGGTTATGGATTTGATAAAGATTTTGATGACGCTGAAAAAGAGAGTAATGAAAGACAAAAAAAACATAATGCCAAAATAAGACAAATAAGAGCACAATCACCCTATCCAGAAATGCTAGAAGGAGGACCAACAACTTATAATTTTAAAGGAGGTGGTAGAAAAAAAATGAAGAAACTAGGAAAAAAAATTAGTCAAATTCAAAGAAATATTAATAATTTGCGGAATAGAATAGGAGATAAAAGATCAGGAAAGCATAAAAATCTTGGATTAAAAATTAATGACATCCAAAAACAATTAGATGATATTAAATATGAATTAGCAGACACTAATATTTTATCAGTTACAAATTAAAAAAATATAAAAATATTAGCAGAAGAACTTGGTATAATAAAAAGTTGGATTAATTATAAACTAAATAATAATACGCATAATTCTGATTATGAAACAGAGACTGAACAATGGGATAAACACTTGAAAAGCATGAGGAATAATTTAGGCCAACACAGTCGTAGGGATAGTGATGCGTTGGCAGACGCAAGTATTTATTTGGAGCCACCTAGCCGGTTTAGAGGTGGAAATAAAAAAAAGAAATCACGAAGAAAAAAGAAATTGCGAAGAAAAAGAACACGTAGAAGAAGAAAAAAGAAATAATTAAATTTGTGATAATGCTTTCCCAGTTTTCCAAAAACATTGTTTAACACCTTCTATTTTGAATACTTCATTCGGAACGTGTTTGGACCTATAAATTTTATCTAAAAACGTCCATCTAATATCTGCTCTTGGGTCACATACCATAGAGCCACCATTAAAATGAAGAAAACAGGGAGTAGTATTAAGAACAGTATTATGAACTCTACCATTTTTTATTTCTAGTTCCTGCCAAGAAACGGCGTGTAAACTTTGGAAAATTTCAGCATTAGTATCTAATTTGATATTTTCATTATTACAATTTTCACAATAATAGTTAATAACATAAGCCTGGTCTGTTCCTTTTTCACACATTTCTTTTTTAATTTCATCATTTTTCCAATTCATCATTTTTTTTACATCTTTTATGTAGCCAATATATCCTCCAGCATTTGGATATTTATTTTTTATATTAAAAGGAGGTGTTTTATCCATTTTTTCCTTTAGATAATCAGGAAAACAAACTAATTCAGCACTGATTAATAAATTACTATTAGAAGATTTAAATTTATTAATAATTTCATCCATATTTGAATTAATCATAATATCATAACAATCTATGAATAAAAGAATATCATCATCAGGTAAATCTTGAATAACATTGTTTACTTCATTTAATTTTGTAAAAAAACCATACCATTTTTCAGGCATAAGGTAATTAACCTTAACATCAAATAATTTTTCAGTCTCAATAATACTTCCCATCATATTTTTGTCAGTTCCTACTGTATAAACATGAACAGTCATATATTTTATATTAACTAAAAATCTTTAATATAAAATATTTATATTTTATTAGTAGCTTCCAAACATTTATTCATTTGTTTTTGTTTGTATTCACCAAAAACAATACTATCATAATATTTGTGTGAATATACATTCATAGTATATGTAGTATTGTTTTCCTCAAAAGGAATTGATTTATAAGTATGATTAAAATCAAGGTTAATATCAGGAAAATATGTATCGCATTCATAATTTTCTTCTATTTCAGTTATAAAAATATTTTTAACCAATCCCATATATAAAACACTTTCATACATATTTTGTCCACCTATAGCCCATACATCATCATATTTATCAAAATTAAAATTATCGAGATTACTAATGAAATTAAAATCTTTAGCTCCAATATTTTTTCTTATCTTTCTACTTAATACAAAATTTTCTCTTTTAGGCAATGCTCTGGTAAAACCAAGCCAGGTATTTTTACCCATAATAACAGCATTATTGCCTTGTCCTATAGTCAAATATTTAAAATAATTGATTTCGTTTTTAAGCGTCCATGGTAATTTATTTTTAAAACCAATTCCACCATTTTTACAAACAGCAACAACAATATTCATAATTATATAATAAAAAAATAAGTTATATTTATATAGATGTCTGAAATATATAAAATTAATCTTGTTAAAAATAATGAAGTAAAAGAAATATTTATATTCGGTGGTCCAGATATAGAAAATATAGATGAAAAAAAATATTTATCTACTAAGGAAATCAGTTTAATTGATAAAAATAATATTATAAAACATAAAATTAAATCATTTATCTATAAAGATGATACTATTTTAAAAGTAAAAGAAAAAATACTAATGGAATGCTTCAAACCGGGAAGTAGAAATAAGTATCCATTATCTGAGATGTATCTATTTTCAAAAATAAATAAAAAATTAGATTTTATGGTTTCTTATAATGAAATAACTGAAAATGACATTACTGAATTAACAAGCACAAAAGTAAATGAATTTTTGTATAATATTGTTGAAACCGGATTTGATTCAGTAGATTCTATCGAAAGAAAAAATTCTTTTTTTAAAAATAAAAATAATGCTCTTACCCTAAAAAAAGAAATTTACAATTTAGATGATTTTGAAAATCTTCCAATTTGGAATAAAAAATTAAATATAACTCAATCTATTGGTCAAAAACTAACAATAAAAAAAAACTATCCATTTATTTCTAATCCCTTTAATAATGTTAGTAATTCAAATATTAGCACTTTTGATCCATTATTAGATAATGAAGCAGAAA
>VMHT01085701.1_pt1 | contig 40127 bp, 52 predicted proteins | sample 4693611 | NCBI WGS metagenome assembly VMHT01 (sample SAMN12280063, study PRJNA550983) | marine metagenome | isolation source: seawater sampled from same location over 5 years 0.02-0.2 micron viral filtrate | place: USA: collected off the coast of southern California halfway between the port... ...
AGGTAAAGCAGGAGATGCATGGAGTGATGGAAGCATTACATAGACTAGAAGATAAGCTAGATAGAGTATTAAGTAGAGAGAGCAAATGATTTCATTTCAAGGATTTAAGCCATCAGGCATAGAAAAGATAGCCAACGCTATGGGCTTTCAAGGTGAAGAGAAAGACTTCCAAAAGTTTTTAGAAGAAAACCCTGATAGACAGGCAGAGATGATGCGTTATCAGGACATAGCACGTAAGATGGTATCAGGTGGTTATGTTAACAAGATGCAGGAAGGTGGCACACCTGCAAAGAAAAGTATTCGTGATATATCACTTGACAGAGTAACCGATCCTAAAGTACCAACAGGTGCGACTGTTTCACCGTTTGGTATACCTACAGGTGATGCAGGGCAAACTGTTTCAACTACGTCTGGAATGGTTGATACAACAGCACCACAGGCTACAGCTAAAACAGCAGGTACAACTCTGGCATCACGAACTAGAGTGGGTGATCCTGTATTTCCTTTTCGTCAACCTATGATTGAAGCAGATGGCAGAGTTGCACCTGCAATATCAGAAGAAGATAGAAGAAGATTTGAAGAGCTTGCAAATGTTAGTGATGTATCTAGACGGTTGCAATCCGATCAACCTGCCACAATGCAAGCTGATACTGTTACAGATAAAGTAACAGCCGTAACAGAAGCAACAGAAGCTGCTCGACTAGATCCAAATGACCCACGATCAAAAGTAACCGCAGCCGAAGCTACAAAGTCGGCTGTGTCCGATTTAGATGCAGCTCAAGGTACAGCAATTAAATTAGAAAACCCTGTACAGAGAGAAATACAGCAAGGCGAACTTGTAGAGCCAGTAGCTAACGCAGAAAAAGCAGCAAAATTTACTGAACAAATTCAAGCTGCCACAGCAACACCCACAGAAAAAGCTACAGTCCAAGGACAGTTAGCATCACTTACAGCAGATTTTGATGCTAAGAACCCACCTGCTTGGGCTGCAGGGGCATTGAGAGGTGTTCAGGCTGTAATGCAACAGCGAGGTTTAGGGGCATCTAGTATCGCAGGACAGGCTCTTATACAGGCATCTTTAGAATCAGCACTTCCAATAGCAATGGCAGATGCACAGACGGTTGCTAAGTTTGAAGCACAGAACTTGTCGAATACACAGCAACGTGCAATGCTTGCCGCAGAACAACGTGCATCATTTATAGGCATGGAGTTCACTCAAGAGTTTCAAGCAAGAGTGCAAAGTGCAGCAAAGGTAAGTGACGTAGCAAATATGAACTTTACTGCAGAGCAACAGATAGCTCTGGAGAACAGCCGTATTGCTAACACTGTAAATCTACAAAATCTTAGTAACAGACAAGCTAAAGTGATGGCAGAAGCCAGTGCATTGGCTAATCTGGACATGGCTAATCTAAATAACAGGCAAATGTCTGCCGTTCAAAATGCACAGAACTTTATGCAGAGAGACATGGCTAACTTGTCTAATCAACAGCAGACAGAGTTGTTTAGGTCACAGCAGAGAATACAAAGCTTGTTTACAGATCAGGCTGCAGAAAATGCATCACGACAGTTTAACGCTACAAGTGAGAACCAGACTAAACAGTTCTTTGCACAGCTAGACACACAAGTGTCACAGTTCAATGCATCACAGGCAAATGCACAGGCACAGTTCAATGCAGGGCAAGAAAACGCTATCTCACAGTTTAACACAGAAGTGAGAAACCAACGTGACCAGTTCAATGCAAACAACAGGCTTGTGATTGACCAGAACAATGCACAGTGGAGAAGACAAATAGCAACAGCCGATACCGCTGCAGTCAATCGTGCTAACGAAATAAATGCACAGAACTTACTTGGAATATCAAACACAGCATATAATAACCTATGGCAGTATTACTCTGACGCTATGCAGTATGCATGGACAAGTGCAGAAAATGAGAGAGACAGAGTAAAAGATTTAGCTGTCGCACACTTAGATGCCGATAATAATGTTGACATACAAAAGATGCAGAATGATTATAACTCTTCTGTTGGCTTTGGTAAGTTGATAGGAGCATTTATGTTTGGTAGTGAATTTTTATTTGGGTGATAAAGAATGAGGTATAGTCCGACAAATCCTGCAGTAGATGCGTGTAATAACATGGATATGTTTTTAGATATGTTAGGTAAACAGCCTAAAAAGAAGAAGCAAAAAGGTTTGTTATCTAAATCTGGCATGATGGGTATGAAGCAGGAAAAACAAAAATCAGAAGCAGAAAATGCAGCAGACTTTGTAAAAATGATAAGAGAAGCAAGACAAGGATTAAATGATGATACAGCAAGCTAGTTTAGATGCACCTATTCCCGGAGAAGGACTGACACATGAGCTAGGGGATAGACCTTGGCAAAAACCTGCACAGCTTACAAATGTAGACGATGTTATGCCTTTTTATAGAGAAAAGATAACGGATGAGGAATTTGTACCTAATCTTTTACAAGTAATAGAGATGGGTATGCCTTTAACAACGATAGCTAACGCTATGCAAAGTGCAGCTGTTATGGAGGGCGTACACAGTATTGATGTAGGAGTTTTGATGTTACCTATTATAGTAGAGTTACTAAAATTTGTAGCAGAAAAAAATGACGTAAAGTATGTTACTGGTATGGAAAAGCGTGATGTAAAGCCTAACAATGAAATAGCTACGGCAATGGCTATGAAAGAATTAAAAGAAGAAAAGTTTATGCCAGAGCAAACAAAAGAAGAAGAAGAACCAGTTGAAGAACCTCAACCTAGAGGATTAATGGCAAGGAGTATGTAAATGTTTAATTTTGGTGGTATGTTAACAGGTATTGGAGAAGCTGCTGAAGGCACTGTAAAGTTTGGCAGATCAGCAAAACATGATAAAGAAATGTTAAATACTAGAGAAGCTTTGAGAAAGAAAGCTTTACTTGAATCTAGAGATTATTCTAGGCAACAAGAAGTTTTAAAGGATAGAAAAGCTAGAAAATTAAGAGGACAAGCATTAAAAGAGTTAGGCTTAAATGATGAAACTGTAGCTGTTCTTTCACAGAACGAATTTTCAACAGAAAATGCCATGAGTTTAGGTAAACTAATAGAAGAAAGAGCCATACAGTCAGGTGAGACACTAAACATAAATGAATTTTATGAAACAAAATATACTGGCGATCCGATGAAACGAAAGAAAGAAGGAGAGGTTTTTTCATTAGGAAAATTTTATGAAAGTGACTTAGAAGCACAATTACCTTATAGCGTAAAAAGAATGAATATGCATCTTTTAAGAGAAAAGCCATCGTTAGATGAGCAAGAAGCTGAACTCGCTAATAATCATGAAACATTAATGATAAAAGCAGAGGGCGAACAGGATGCAGGTAAAAGAGAAGAACTAAATAAACAAGCAGAGTTGGCGTTTAGTAAACTAGAAAGTTTTAAAATTGGTAGAAAGAAAAGCAGTGTTAGACAAGCAACATTACAAGAAGCACCACGAGCGACATTAGAAGTTCTTGATGGTCAGATAAAAAACATGAACACTGAAATAAAGTCAGAGTTTCAAATACTCAATAAAGAAGCAGAAAATAATCCTCAATTAGCTATACTTATGGAAAGATTAGGATATACTCCTACTGGTGGAATACAAGGGGGAACTCAAGCTGAAAGAGAAATAGTTTATAACTTAATCAGAACTAGAGTTGTTGATAGAAATTTAGGTAAGCTAAAAGATAAAGATACTGGAGAATATTTAAAAGAATATCAGGATTTAGGAGTAAGACTAGAGGATTATTTCAGTGAGTTTTTAGATATTGGTAGAACAAATGTATTTCAAGGAAGAGTTTATGAAGAAGGTCAAGCTAATAATCAAGTTCCTACATTTGCTTTCTTAAACTATATGAGAGACAAGCCAGATCAAGAAATAATAATACCTTCAAGAGATAATTTTAAAATAGACAAATTTACTCAACAAGATATAGAAAATTATATAAGGAATTATACTCAGTATCATCAAGCAATGCCTAGAGGTATATAGGAATACACAATGGAAAATGAAGAACTTAATGCAGAGCTACCTGAAAGATGGAGTTCTGTAGGAGAGAAGTATAGAGATAAAAATATAAATGTATTCAGTGAAGAATACAAAAACATGAACGCAGAGTTACCTAGCAGGTGGAAAAGCACTGTACCAAAAGAAACTACAAAACAAGCAAGTTTAGGCGTTACAAACTTAAATGACGAATACGCAGAAAGCAAAGACGCTAAACATTTTGACGAGTTAAACTATGATGCTGTAGATTTACTCAGATCAGATAAACAATCAATCCAATCAATCAAAGAAAATGAAGACATAGGCGATGCTGCCATAAGAATGTCTGAAAAATATCTCGGTAGAGAAAACATAAATCGTGAGGATGCTATAGATTTAGTTCTTGAGCATTTTAATAAATTTGATGTAAATGAAATGGTTGCTGCACAAGACTTAGGTTATGTTAGTGGTCTTGTAACAGATATGAATGAAGCTGACCAAGCAGGTAGATCAGGAGATTTTGAGGATAAAGTTCAACAATTAAATGATTACAGACTTCTTTTTACAGCTAAAAACTCGTTACCTTTCTTTTTCCAAAAAGGTGGTAGAGGGATTACTGCCATAGGGGATGTCCTAGAGGGTATAGTACAAGCTCCATCTACGTGGATAGGTTTACTATTGCCAGTTGCAGGTAAAGCAGGTGCAATGGGATCAGCACAAGCTGCTAAGTTTGGTGTAACAAAACTGCTACAACAGGTAGGTAAACGACCTATATTGACTGCAATAGGAGTTGAAGCAGGTGCAGGTTTAGCACAAGATGTGGCAGCACAAAAAGTAGAGATAGAAACAGCATTAAAAGATGATTATTCATTAGTTAGAACAGGTGCTGTGACAGCAATAAGTGGTTTAGCTCCTGCTGCTCTAATACCACTAACAACCAAAGGTGCTGTAATATCTTACGCAGAAAGAAATACAGGAGATTTAGTTAAATTAAGTAAAGAAGCTATACAAGAGCGTATGGACGCTGCAACTAAAGAAGCAGAAAAACTTTTAGAAGGTGCAAAAGTTACAAAATCAGTAAAAGAAGACGCTGAAAATGTTGCAGAACAATTAAAAATATTAGATCCTGAAGCAGTAAAAAGAGGGGATCTTGAGTTTAGAGCCGTTGCAGAAAAAGAGGGAGTTGAAGGACCTCTAAAGATAACTGTTTCAGCAGAATCATACAAAAGTGTTCAGGCTGCGTTAGTTGAAATTGCACAAAAGGCAGGAAAAGTAGAACCTAAATTAAATACAAAAACAGGAAAATTAGAAAAAGAAAGAATATCAGAAACTGTTGCTAGAGCAATAAGAAAAATAAAAACAACAGATCCAAAAACAGGTAAACCTCTAAAACAAGAGTTAGATGGAGATGAAGCATCAAAAGCTGTAAATGACTTTTTCTTTCCTTTAATGAAAAAATATAATTTAACTCAGGGTAATATATCAGATATGTTTTTGGCAGACATGTCTGAAGCAGGTAGACAGCTTGCTGTTGGAAGTGCTATAAAAAAACAATTAAAAGATGCATTAACCGATGTATCTCAGTATGACTACTTTGGGTTTGCCAAGGCTAGACAGCAAGCATTGAAAGAGTTAGACGATACTGCAAAAAATAAAAATGTTAGAGACTATTATCAAAATACTGTATCAGCAAAAACAGGAGAGATAATAAAAGAGTTAGATGCCGCTCGTTTGGCGTTTATGACATCTCAACCTGCAACTACTGCAAGAAATATAGCAGGTAGTGCCATTCGTTTACCTATGGATGCACTTGTACGTTCAGTAGATACAACATTACAGAAAATAACAGGAGTAGAAAGACTTACACCTAATAGTGATGCATGGGCTATGTTTGGAGGATTTTTAAACTCTGCAGAGACTAATGCTGTTGTAGCGTTAATGAAAGCAGATTTTGCAGGTCAAACAGATAAAGTGCTAAGACCTCTAATAGACATGGCTGATGCAACAAAAACTCAGAGTAAAATAAAAGGTTTATCAACGGCGGCAAGAGCAGTTAATATATTAAATACTATATCTGATAACTGGTTTAAAAAAGTAGCATTAACAGGCACTTTAAAAAGAGAATTAAATAACATAGCCACTATTATAAATCCAAAAACAAAAGATGAAGCGTTAGAATACTTTGAAAAATTTTTAGTTAAGACAACAGGACCTGACGGAAAAATAATTGTTGGAGGAGAAAAAGGATTAAAAGATTATTATAAACTTATAGGGGTAGACGATAAAAGTCCTGATGCTTGGAAGTCTATATTTAGACAAGAGGATTTTAACTTATCCAACATAATACAAAAAGGTAGATTTCACGATGTATTTGGAAAGACAAAAGAAGGAAGAGATGCTGTACAAAATGCCGTTGAAGAAGCACTATACTTTACGTATCAGAGATCACCAGACAATCCATTAGCTAAGTCTTTTATAAATGGCGTACACTCTTTACCCTTTCTTGCAACATCTGTAGCACCTTTTCCACGATTTATGGTTAATGCTATGCGTTTTACTTACGAACATTCTCCTGCAATGTTAATGTTTGATAAAAAAGCAAAAGCACAACTAATGTCTCTGGCAGGTAACAAATCAGCTAGAGAGGTAACTGAAGGTTATACAGAGTTATCTAAAAGTTTAGTGGGTACATCTGTGCTTATGGGAAGTGTTGCGTTTAGACAATCAGAGTTTGCAGGTGAAAACTGGTATGAAGGTAAAACAGCAGATGGAAGAACATATGATCTAAGACCATTCTTTCCGTTAGCACCTTATTTGTTTTTTGCAGATTTGATAGCTAGAAAAATGCAAGGTAATCCTGTTACTCCTGAAACAGCTTCTAAATTAATACAGACAACTATTGCCACAGTTACAGGTATGCAAGCTTTTAAAACAGGGTTTGGATTATATGCATTTGAAAGCTCCATAGCAGATATAGAAGAAGGTAACTTTCAAGGCATGGGTAAATTAGCTACAGAATGGGCAGCAAACGTAGCAGAAACTTTTACTATCCCTTTGAGTTTTGGTCAAGACGCATATAGTACATTCTTTGCAGAAGATGATGTTAGAATATTAAAAAGTTTAGATAGTCCCAATCTTTTTAGTTTGTTTGTTAATAAATCTACTAAGCGTCTACCTTGGAATAATTACATACATGATTTTATGGATAATACTTTTGAGAATTATGAGAAACCTTTAGAGCTTACATCTCCGTTTACTACCGAAAAAATAAGAAGACCCGGAGCAATACAAAAACAATACTCAGGTTTAATGTTTAGAGAAAGAAAAACACTTGTACAAAAAGAATTTATTAGACTTAGAATACCACCATCAAAGTTAGCAAAAAGAACTAAAGACCCAAAGTATAATAATATAATAAATTTTTTATCTGCTGAGTTTGCAGTAGGACCTTTACACGAACTTATGACATCAGAAAGATATTTGAAGCACAAAGATGACCCACAGCTTCAGAGACAAATGATAGAGTACAGTATAGTTAATGAGTTTCACCCAGTAAAACGATATATAATGGATAACATAGCTAGAGGTTCTAAAACATCTAAAGTAATATCATTCTACAAATATAATAGACTGGGAGAATATGAGAAAAAAGTGGCTGAGAACACATATCATCAAATGACAAATCCAGAAACAAATAAACCTTACGGTGTGCCAGACAATGATAATTATGATTATGAACTTTTATATGATATTGGTAAAAGCATTAGAAAAGCTATACCAGAGCCAGAGTAGACTAATTCTTTACAGGTAGCTTACGCAATACCTCTTTTATCTCTTTCAGACTTTTCTCACACTCTCTTAGCCTGTAGGTCATTTCTGTGAGAATTTCGAACATTGTCTTCGGATCTTTGTTTCTTCTGTCCATAAAATCCTTTGCTTCTTTTTCTAACCTCATGTATTCCTCTATCTAAGTTTTCGTAGTAGGCTTTACTAAACCCACGTTCCCATTCTCTGTGTTGCATAGTATCGGAACTATAGGGGTTGCGTAGCTTTCCATATGCAAAAGCATCGTAGCCTTTCATCCACTGTATCTTCAGTGGTGCATCATGTTTACCAAGACCACGTTCTTTTCGTGATAGATGTTTCATGTTATGCTCCTATATCCACAATCTCACAGCTATCACCAGAACAGGCAAAGGTCTGTGAAGATTTAGTGTTATCTTCTTTTTCATAATCAATAAATTTATTCCAATCTATATGTCCGAACTTACTGCTAAAATCATTGTATACAGCTTCTGTACAGTCCTGATATGGTGCTTGTTGATAAGTATGATCGGAGTGTGGTAAGAAAGAAACACCTGACATCTCGTCAAAATGTTTGAATACAAATGCTCCCACTTCCATCCATTCATCATCACGCACTGATATAGTAACAGAAGGTTTATGCTCACACCAATGTCTCTGATAGAGAAGCCACATCTCTAGCTGTTCGATAGCTGTCATGTCATTTCTCATAACAGAGTTCTTAGGTGACTTCATAGGAAAGCTAAACACTGTCTGTGTATCTGGCTTCATAAAGTCTGCTTCACTTGGTATGCCACTATCTACCATGAAGTTAGTGAGAGGATCTTTATTATCGCCCCTAACGGTACGAATATAATAACTGCTATGACGAGGGTGGATACCACTGCTTGAGTCAACAAGCTGTGATACTGTACCACTTGGTTTGACGCAGGTGATGGCTGTGCTTTGGGGGATACCAAAGATTGTTGACCATTCTTTGTTTGTTTCAACGGCAACTTCTCTGAGTTGTTGTAGGGTTTTTTCAAGTCCATTTTTCTTTCCATTAGTTAGTGGGTTATCCATGATACCTGTTAAACTGACACCTAACAATCTCTCTTCTTCCGTATTTGTATTCCAAATCTTACGTAGGTAAGGAAACTTTGTAAGCGTAGCTTGTGCTGTGCCAAGTATGGTAGCAAGCATAACCTTTCTCTTCAAATCGTCAAACTTATCTTTCTCACGAATAACTACTTCGGTCAGATTGCAAAATTGATAAGGACGTAATATTATTTCACTGCAAGGATTACAGCCAAAGTCATAGTTAGGATCTCGCCTACCATACTTTGATGCTTGGTCTTTTGCTGATAGCCTATTGAATATACCACGTTCACCAGACTTTGATTCCACGAGAGATGTCCACTCACGTAAGAATGTTTCACCGTCTGGTTTATCTGTGTAGACAACAGAGTTGTTTGACAGAGCCATCTGTGGTGCTGTCTCCCACCATTTACCAGACTTGGCATGTCTCATGCGTTGGTCTGAAAGGTTAGACAAGCTAATCATAGCAGAACGTCTAACACCACCAGAGACTACAACTTCTCCCACCTTACACATAAGATTGTGACAATCATAACTAGACAGCTTCTTGCCTTCATTCTGTCTAAACAGGGCAACAGTAAAGTTAAATAAATCTACGAGTGGAGCAGGACCACTGGCTCTACCACCGAACACTTTTAGTCTAGCACCTGCAGGTCTTACATTTGACATATCCCACATAGGAACTTCGCCCATATACAGATGACCTATAAGCTTACGTAAGGCTCTTGCCCATCCTTCTTTGCTGTCTTGTACTTTTATTACAGTGTCAACATGATCTAAGCCTTGTGGTATCTCTGGTAACTGACTTACGTATTGTCTTTCTACAGAGAAGCCAACACCAGTGCCACACAAAAGAATGTACATAGCTTCATCAAAAGCTTTTGGATCATCAACAGGAAGATAGCTACAGTTGTATCCTGCTGTATTATCTCTTTCGAGAGCAGGTCCTGCTGTCATCAAGGCTCTCATAGAGGGCATAACTTCTAAGTTAGTTATAGCATCAATGATCTGTTGCTTCGGTAGATGTCCTTTGACTTTCTCAGTTATATAATCTACATATCTGTGAACAGTTTCTTCCCATGTTTCCCTACGTCCTTTTTCATCTATCCATCTAGCATACCTAGAAATTGCAATAAACTTTTGATAATCTTCCATAATTAATTCTCCATTATAATTTTAATATTTTTTATTTTAAGTCCATCAATATCATGTATAAACTCTTCTACAGCTTCTTGTATTTCCTCGCTAGGATCTCCATCAGCAGGTACAGGATAGTCTTCTTTATCCAAATCCAATGTCAAAAATATTTTAACAACCATCGCTCAACTCTATACCTAAAGAAGTGAATAAATCTGGGGATGACTTGTCCCCCTTTTTTACTTCTATTAATTTATTGAGATACCACTGTGCCTTCTCTAAATCCTGCACACCATTCTTGTATCGGTATCTCCAAAGATACTTCATTATATTTCCTTGCAGATAATACTCAAAGCCTTCTCCAGTAGCTGACATTATTGCATCTATACATTCTACACCATACTTGTTGTAATGTGGTGGGCTGTTGACCATATCTTTATCCTTACAATTATTAATTTCCCATTTTGCCATATTATGCACTCCCATCTGTTTTTTTGTTAAAGTGAAGTTTTATTATATTACCATCTCTATTAAGTATACTACCATTTTTTTTTGGTGGGTCAAGATCTTTTTGTGCTATTTCCCAAAGTTTATCTCTGGCTTCTTCATCTTCTTCTATAAGAACAGGAGTTGCCATTATCATTCGTACAAAATTCATAAGAGAAAAATAATCGACATCGCTTAGAGGGCTAGAGTCAAACGCATCAATAGTTAGATGCAGATTTCCTGTCCATTTATCTTTGTCTATCTCTGGTGATATACGGATACTAATCTCTTCATCTCTATATCCTAAAAAATTTAGTGGTTCTCTGGTCATATTTTTTTATTCCTAAATTGTATGAGAGTTGGATGCGTCTTTATTCCTTTTTTACTTAGCCACTTATTTGGTATAACTCTGTTGCAATAAAGAAAGTCATTCTTCTCACACCATTTACCGTAAGAGGTTTTAGATCCTTTTCTCAGTTTGTTGTTTTCATTTTCAAAAACAAATCTAATGTCTAATTTAGGATGTTGTTTCTTTATTAAAAGATGCTTCCGTCTATCAGCTACAGTAAATCTGCCCTTAGTCTCTATTATAATACCGTTTGGCAATACAAAGTCTGGTGTGTACATACGATAAGCTAGGTCTTCCCATTCTATCTTCATACCCTCGTATATAAATGGAATGGAGAGTTCTTTCAACTCATCTGCGATCTTTACTTCAAGACCACTACGAAAACCTAGCCTACGTGCTAGATTATATTTTTTACTTCCGTACACTTACCACCAAACAGATGTAGATCTAACAGACGGAAAGGCTTTCAGCCCAAGAGCTTTTAGCTCATCATTAAGAGCTTCGTCTGCAGACTTTCTAGCATCCATTGCTATCTTCAAACCTTCGTACTTTCTCTCACGATAAGCTTTCTTCATCTCCATAAGTTGCTTTTCCATTTCACTAATTTCACTAGCCATTTCATCTAGTGTGGTGTTAGATTTATCATTCATGCTACATTCTCCTTTCCTATACTAACATATGAAACAATTTTAGGCTCTTTAGCTTTAGACAACAAGGAAGGTAACTCCTGCAAATTCTCCCAACATGAATTTTTATATCGACAGAAAGAACAAGTTATATTTAATATCCTATTGCCTGTAGCCTTACCTCTGAAGGTTTCTTCTACAGATTCGAAACATCTTTTAAAGACATTACTTTTTACTACATTGACGTTGGCTTCTAGCTTTTTAACTTCTTCATCTACGTCAATGCTACTTGCAGGTACGTACTTGAACTGACCATTGGCTTTGTTCACAACCCACCAACCACCTGCTTTCTTACCAGAAGCTTTAGCATAACCTGCCAACTGTCCCACGTAACCAAAAGGATCTTCTTTGGCAAGAGTATCGTATGATTCAAACTTATTTCGATACGACCAATCTGAAGCAGACTTAATATCGTCTACAGCATCATTCAATACTAAATCATACGTACCACTAACCTTCGTATCAGCAACGTCTAATGAAACTTTGTCTGAGTTTTGGAAATCAATCTTAGCTTCTTTCATCAATCCCTTGAATACAGCTTCAACTATATCCCCAAGCATCATGTTCATTACGAATGTTGTAGGCAGAGGATCAGCTTTCTCTGGACTATTCTTTTCAAACCAGAGTTGGCAAGAAGGTCTGCCTACATTTGACATGCGTAGTTGAAACTTTCTACGCTTTGTCTTTTTACCAAACTGACGTTTCAATGCTTCTCCTATGTCTTTCTTAATACTTGTTATGGTACTAGCAGACATAGAGGTCTTTCCATTGATAGCATCTTCCAAGTATTGATGCAATGCCATTTCAGAGGGATGCTTCATTCGAATGGTATCTCCTCTGTTTCGATAATCTCGTCAACGACACTAACATCCATGTCCTCTTTCTTACGAGAGTTTTCGTCCCAAGCACCGATGATGTAGTCGTTATAATTATCAACCCATTGCATAAAATCTGCAAAGGTTTGTTGGTCTTCGTCCGACAGTTTTATTGTGTCTGTCAAATTGACAGCAACCGATGGAAGATAGAAGCTGTTACCATTAGGTAACTTTTTCTGCTCCGTAGCTACTTCAAACATATGCTGTGGTGGTAGCCTTTTCATTTTGGACAGCTTCACAAAACAATTACCAAGAGTTTTGAAAGCATCTCTGTTTTCTACTTCCCATATGAAAGGTGTAGTGCCTAACTCAGCCGATACACCATTAGTGTCTACAGCATCTTTCAAATCAATAGTACCAAAGATAACACGTACTCTCTTGATTTGCTTAATCAAATCCTGCGTTGATTGGTCAAGAGCCTTGAAGTCTTGAATGAACCCTGCAGGTTTACCACAGTTGAACCCACCATCATTATCCTTGAGATCAACATTAAGATTGTCATTCATAACTGTCTTAATATATTTGTTTGGTGTGTCCCCAGAACCCATTACAAATCGCTTATACATATACCTCTGCATAAACGGACGAACACTCGCTGTGGTGGAATATAATGTTTCACCATCTGGTATCTCTAGTTTGTATGTACCACCCTCTACAACTTCAACATTAACAGACTTTCCGTTGATCTCTGATTGACCCATTAAGGGCGAGTGATTAATTCGTAGTCGAGCAAGTGTACTAGACTTCTTCTTTGTATCGTTTTCTGAAACCATGCCCATAGCTTTTGCCATAACTGCGTAGTTATCTGTATCTATTGTTGTAATGTTTGCACTCATATATTTATCTCCTATTAATTAAAGAACTATAGTTATATCACATGACATCTTTAGTGTCAAGCCAATTATTTCCTATTTTTGATTCTAATAACAAGGGTACATTAAAGTCTATGTTGAAATGGTTATCAACAATATTTTTTAAGTTCTTGTTAATATCTTTCATCACCTTTAAAACTTGGTCTTGCTCGTCTGGGTGAATATCTATCACGATAGAGTCATGCACAGAATTTACAATACAGCTTTGCATTTTTTGCAATGCTTCCTCTATTCGTATTAGAACCAAAGGAACGATGTCGGCAGTAGCAAAACTCTGTACAGGATAGTTCTTAATCTGTGTCCCATACGTAACTTTACCATTACCCTTTCTCTCAACATCTGGAAAAGAAAACTCTCTGCCAGATGGTGTTTTTATCCTCAAAGTATCTATAGCTTCTTGGGCAAGATTACTGTGCCAGTTAGCTATACCGTCATACTTCTTGGTAAACTGCTCATAATATTCAGCTTCAGCTTTTGTCCTTCCATAACCAGTAGCACCGTAGAGAGGTGCAAAGGTATGTGCTTTAGCTTCTTGTCTTGTTGTAGGCTGTCCTGCTTCCGATATAACCTTTGCTGTGTAAGCATGAACATCTACACCATTACATATCTCACGAATAGCTGTTTTATCCTGCGACAAAAAAGCTGCAACTCTAAACTCTAGCTGTGCAAAGTCAGCTTCAAGTATCTTTCCTTCGTTCCAACGAGATATGAAAACCTTCTTCACAGGAAACGTACCACCTCTGGGCATGTTCTGCATATTAGGGTCTGCACCACTGAACCGTCCTGTAGAGGTACGGTGCTGTAATAATCTAACGTGTAGCTTACCATCTCTCTTAACATGGTCTGCAATGCCCTCTACAAAGCTAGAGAGATATGTTTCTACTGCCGACAACCTACGTATCTTCTTTAAGAAACTCTGTGCTGTAGTATCACCCTCTCGTCTAGCCATGTTCTCAAGTATCTCTACGTTTGATTTGTTTATCGTGAAACCACTGTGACTAACCCAACGTGAGTTAGGTGGCTGTCGCTTTAGACCAGCTACTTCGTTGGCTACATTCTTATAAATAAACCCAAGATTATTACACGTAGAACATTTTGTTGGTCTGGCATATGGCTTACCATCTTTTCGCATCTTTTGTATTACACCTTTACCATCACAAGCTTCACACTTAAATGCTTTCTTCTTATATATAGTCTCGGCTTTTTCCAGAACTTTGCTTTTGAAACCATTGTAGTCCATCTTATAATCAAAACAGCTAGACCAATCATTCTTATCTTTTGGCTTACGGCTGTATATCACCCACGATAGTTGCTCTGGGCTGTTTAGATTGATAGGAACATCGCCCATAAGTTCTCTAACTTGTACATTTAAATCCTGTACAAGCTGTCTCTTTTCTTTTTCAAACTCTTGTTTAACTTCTTCTAATCCTACATAGTCAACAGCAAAACCGTTCCTATATATCTTACACAAGCAAACAGCAACCATATTTGTAAGGCTAACTGTATTCATCAACCCACTGTCTTTACCATATAGTCTACCAAATATATTATCTGATAATTCATCTGTGGCACGTAAGTCTGCCACTAGATATTCCGATAACTCGGCATGAGGTATGTCACGAACAGAGAACCCTTTTTTGAAATATTCTTTTAATGTATCTTGCTTCTTTGTTTCTAGTCCATACCTCTCTGCACACATCTCAAGTGATGACGGTTTCTTTTGACCTCGCTGTAAAACATAGTCCCCCAACATTGTGTCAAAAACAATACCGTCATACTTGAAACCAGACTCCCACAACCAGAGGAGATCGTGAGATACGTTGTGGCATACAAGAACTGTAGCCTTATCAAGCATATCTTGAACAATCTTTTGCCCATCTGGTGTGGGTTCTGTTTCACTGTGGTCAAACGTAATTACCTGCTCACCAAGCTCACTCTTCATTCCAATCATGACAAGGGAGTTATTGGTTTCAAAAGGATCTAAGTGTAGCCTATCGTTCCGTTTGGTTACAGTATTCTCTACATCAAGCACTAATTTCATAATCTATTCCTTTGATTATTTTTCGAATCTTATTAACGCTTACTCTAAACCATTCTCCATTTCTGTCAAGAGAAATCTCACTTATTACGTCATGTGCTATCTCTTCAGCCACTTTTCTGTTTAGAAAATACTTGCTGTATTCTAATCTATAATCTCTGTGAGGACTAGATGTTTGATAACTTCCACATCTATCCTGAGAATCAACAGCCATGCCAACCTTATACCAACCTTCCCACGCAGGGTTAGATATAATATACACATACCCATCTTTCTGTTTATTGTATTGCCGTAATGTGTTCTTAGATATTTCTAAGGCTGTCTCTTTTAGTTCTTCTTTTCTTTTGATGTCTTTAACATCTAAGTTTCCAAAGAGAAATGATAGTAATTGTGTAATCATGCTGTGTCCTTTCTTATATAGTTGCTTACAAAATGTTTAATATCTTTGTGCTTATACCATGTATTTTTATTTAAAACTCTCCAGTTATTATCTATCAAGGATACAACAAATTTTTTATCTAATAAAACAAGACCATCTCTATAACTTTCTATTTGTAAATCTTCATGTATCAAAGATATCAATTTTTCTATTCTTTGAATATCTCTCTTGTAAGGATTATTATAATAGGCTCTATAATAATTCTCTTCCTCACATTGATCTGATTTAAATTTAGATATTGTAAGTTTAGACTCTAAGTTGGGCAAGTCTTTTTTAGTAAATTTATATATACCTAAATTCATCATGCTGTGTACCTCGCTGTTTTGTAATCTAAATCACAAACAATGCGACCATGCCAACCAGACAATTTATTCTTTACAACATTGATGTGACGTAACGTGCTTTCTTCACCACCATCGTCATCCCCACCTTTCTTATTTACAGGTGCATCTTTTGCTATCAAAATCATCAAATCGGCTTCTGCTGCCTTACCTGTTCTACTGCCTTCCATCATGGCTTGGTTAAGTACAACCTTACCTTCTGCTTCGGCAGATAACTGTGACATATAAAATATGGCACACTTATGCTGTTTCGCTATCATACGAGCATGAACTGCATTAGCTTTCAATGCTTCATCCGTCCTAGCAAACCCTGCTGTCTTAGCAAACTTGTCACCCATATCAAGAACAACAACGTCTGGCTGATAAGACTTGCATACACTCTCAACCCAAGACATATCTTTGCCAGTAGCGTCACGTAGCTTGACATTTTTTTGTATTGGTGCATATAACTCTTTTGCTTTACTAGGGTTCTCTTTTATCTGGTACTTGTCCATACCAGTAGCTGAAGTGAGGTAGCGTAGACCCACACGGTGACTGCCCTCTTCATTGCAAAGCACGACACACTTAGCACCCTGCCTTGCGAAACCATTTACTCCTGCAATCAAACTCGCATGAAAAGACGTTTTACCTGTGTTGGGTCTAGCACCCACTTCGATAAGGTGTCCATCATTGACACCCTCAACGACCCTAGTAAGGGACGATATATTGAAAGACCATCTGGCTTCCATGTCGTTCTTCTGTAGCAAAGTGTCTACATCCATGTCATCCCACTCTATGTTAAGGTTGGGAGTGAAGTCATCGCCATAACTCTCAAGTATATTACGCAAAGGCTCAAGGCTTGTCTGCGAACCATTTACATAATCAAAACCAAGATTGGCAATATCTTCGCCCACAACTTGTTGGAATAACTTTGATAAGACTTCCTGTGCTACATCATTACCCAACGGATCTTCTTTCTTAATCCTCTTGAATAAATCTCCGTATGCACCTTTCTGTGCAGTTGTTAAGGTAGGATTGTTAGCCATGAACAACGCTTCAATCTCATCTGGTGTGACGGTTCTCTCGTAGTTGTACATCGCTTTGTCGATAGATGTCTTAATCTTTCGAACATCTTTACTGAATAATCTATCTGGGCATCTAGCACCTCTATGCTCTTCATAAAAGGCTCTGTCCATCAAACTTCTAACTAAACTTAATTCCATGCTGTGTCTCCCATTCTTTTTAAATTGTGTATGTCTATCTCTCTACTGTACTTTAGATCATCTGTCAAGCGTAATATCTTTACGTTGTCAACATGACCTCTTAACTCTTTACTAAAGGCTACAGTTTTCGGCAATGCGTCTGGGTCTAGTGCCACGATAACAGTTGAGAACTGCGATAAATACTTTTTATGTGTTTCAGAAAGAGATGTACCCAACACAGCAACACCCACAAATTCATCTCCACCGACCACGCAAGCACTCACGCAATCCTCAACTACAACTGCCCTTTTCCCTAACCCATGAGAAAAAGGCAATCCACTTGTACCATACTTTTTCCACTTTGGCAAGCTATTTCTTAACGATCTGCCAATAGCATCAACTGTAATGCCATTATGCACAATAGGAAAGACAGCACGATTATCTTTTACATCATAATGTAATTCCCATTCGTCAATACCGAACCTCGATGTGAACCTAGTAATCTCACGCTGTCCATTGTACGGCACAACATACTCTGGCATTACAAAGTCAGCATTGTCCAACTCTTTTACAGCATAACCCAAAGACTTCTTAATGTCTTCCGATGTCAACTGGACACGAACACCACCAGATACGGAACAAGATGCCTTGTAACAATTCCATACAAGACTACCCATATTGTTAGTAGCAGTAAAAGTTTTATAGCCATCACAATTAGGACAATTCATACGCTTAGTTTCTCCATCACGTAACTCTAACTGTAACACTAAACTGTATATATCATTTATCATATTATATCACTTTCAATGTCTGCACTTAAAGTGCTTTTAACATGATTCGTTCTTTTTGTCAATGCATTGTTTGCACTTGTGAACGTATTTTTAATGTAAGGCTGTACCGAACTTATGTTTGTGTGTCCTGTAACTGACATAATCTGGCTAATATCTACACCTGCATCAACCATCTGTGTAACTCCAGTTCTTCGTAAGTCCATAAGTCGCAGTTCGTCAGACAGCCCTATCTTCCTCATGACACGCCTTGCCAACATTCCTATCTCATACTTCCCATAAGGTACATACACGCCCTGTACAGGCTTTATTTTGGGACATATATAGGGTTGGAAGCCGAACTCTTCCTTTTGTTGCTTCAACATGGTGTTCAAGTCTTCAGAGATAGGTAAAAACACTTGCGACCTACGTTTGGATTGCTCTAAAAACAACTCCGACCTCTCCAAAAATACATTTTCCCATTTTAACTCTCGCATATCGCCAATACGCTGACACCACTCGTATGCCATCTGTACTATTAGTCCAATACTACGATATTTGAAGTCACTATAACAGAAGTCAAGCATTTTTATAACTTCTTCATCTGTCCAGACCACCTTTCTCTTCTTTGGCAGACGTTTTTTTACAGATTTGTAAGGATTAAACGTGGTGTACTCCATATGCACAGCATAATTAAACACAACCGATGCACAAGAGCAAACATGATTCGCCAAAGTTACTCCTCGCTTTACCCAACCCTCGTATGCATTTTTTGCATCCCTAGTTGTAACCGACATAAACTTTTTTGATCCTGATGTCCGTCGCAAAATCTCTAAAAAATATTTATAGTCTACTTTAGAACTATCTCTTAACATACTGAAATCATTAGATAAATAGTAGCTGTCTATTAAATCTGACAATGTACTTGCCCTCTTAATATTTCTAATTTTCTCTTGACTCGACCTATAGTCATTTATTTTTTCATTAAACTGATTCGCAGCAACCCTCACTACACGCAGATCTGTACCCAGTTCTTTACGTTTTACCACTCCCTCGTCAACTAAAGTTTGTGGTGGGTTAAATCGGTAATGTGTCTTACCATCTGCCAGTTTACGTTTCTGTACATACCTCATAAACTACCCTACCTTTCCCATCTGTAAAATATATGTCTATCAATTCTTGTTGTTTTGGTTTTAGTTTTTGCCCACGATGGACGAACATAGGTTGCATGGTAGTGGGTTGCTCCCTCAGTTACATCCAGAACTATCTTCCCAGACAGAACTATTCGTGCATAATCTTGTGCTAAAAACCAAGATTTACTGTCATACTCTGGTTCATCTTTCTTACCATCGCAGTACCAACTAAAGCTACACTTAAAAAGTATAGGTTTTTTTGTTCCCTTGTGGGTAATAGCTTGCTTTACTACTTCACAAACTGTGTCTGGAAAACGGCTGTCTGCCACCCTATTCATCACAACCTGCCCTACAGCTATTTGCCCTAGCATAGATTGATTATTAGCTTCGTGGTAGATGTTTAATGCCATACACATAAATGCTGTTTCTAATATCATCCTATAATTCCTTGTACTACTACGTTAAGTGCTAGTGTTGCCACTACTCCACATATCATTAATAAAAATAATGCGTGTCCCTCATTCATCACAAAAATTCCTCCAAAATTTACAGTTGTTATCGCCCTTGCATACACGTTCATGCTTGGCATTTTCCCAACACTCTGACTGCCAAGGTGAAAAGTATTTAGTTGTAAACCTATCCACCCAATCTTGTCCGTCTACTGCCCACAGTCCCAGTATAGGCAAGGGTATGAGTAGCATGAACACTACAAAAAATGCCATGCCAAAGCCTTTGTTATGATATGGTTTGTTACCCATACTGCACCACCTGTCCTGTGTTCCACTTGTCTGCTTCCTTCTGTGCATCTTCGTGGGTGTCGAACAGTTTAACTGGACTCTTGTCATCCCACATAGCACCACACCCTTGCTTGACGTATTCTAGTCCCTCTGTTTCAAAGGGTTCAAATACTACTGCATATTGTACAAGTTTAATCATTTAAATTATCCTCTTTAAATACTAAATCGCCATAATGACATTTCTTTTTGTACTCAAACCCATAGTCATGCTTAATTGCATATAGTAAATTTTCAAGTTCACATATGTGTTCATATGTAATAGGACATTTCTCCGATGTTGTTCTATCTATATCGGCTAACACATTGGCAAACTTTAGATACTTTGCCCTTAATTTTTCATCATTATGTTTCATTATTTACTCCTTTCAAAATTGTGGATATAACGTCTACTGTGAAACCATTTCCAAGCATCTTATATCTCTGTGATTTACTAATCGGCTTTGTTGTGTAACGAATAAAGTTACCATCTTTATCGAACTGTTCACCACCCATGTCGCCATACTGAGTGTATCCATCAGGTACAGTTTGCAATCTCTCACATTCAAGAGGTGTTAAGGCTCTCCAATACATATCCCCACAAGTGACCTTTGGCTCTCTGTGACCACCTTGCATCGTTGTCAGAGAGGGTGCTTTACCTTGTCGGCTGTATACCCTACGAATAATGTCATATCCCTTTATATCGGCTTCTCCGACTTGCTTACAGCCAATATTACCATTCTTATCAAACACTACTTGCCGTCTAGCTTTCTCGTAGTAGTGTCTAAGATTACCACCCTTGAAGTAGTTAGCATCTAGGCAATGTGATTTATCTCTATCTGCCATAGCACCATCTTCAAGAATATCATTCATAACTATTCCACTATCAGACATAAGTTCCATGATATCAAATTCAATGTTTGTCCAATACAATCGCCTACGAGATTGCCCTGACTTTACACGACTATTTACCTCGTGACATACTACATCAGGGAATATACGTTGAAACATCTCTGTAAAGTAATCTTTCCAAACTTTTGGCATTGATGCAACATTCTCAATCAATATCTTATCTACATCTAACCCTTTGATAGCATCAAGTAATACCTTTGACATATCTCTTGGGTCTGATTGGAACTTCTGCAAACCTGCAACCGAATAACTCTGACAAGGAAACCCTGCAACCAAGAGGTCAATCTTTTTGCCCTTGAGAACTTCCCAATTTCGTGCATCACCATGACGAATGATGTTAGGATAGTTATACCGACTAACGGCACTTGAATAAGGGTCAATCTCAAAAGCGTGATATTCTACTGGTGTAATGCCTAGCTTGTCTAAAGCAATCATCGTACCCGAAAACCCATCGAAAAAACTTCCAACTATTTTATACATCTTTTTTATCCTCTATTGAATCTTCAATTATTTCTTTGATCTCTAAAAGTTTTTCTAAAGTAAATACATCTCTTATAAAATACTTTACCTCATGTAACTTATTATCCAACATTATTTTATAATCTTCATTCATCTTTCAACTCCTTTCTCAAAAGTTTAGCTTGAAACATCTCATGCTGATGCCTACGTCTTGCAACCTTTTCACGCTTGTCGTTTATCGACATGGTTTTTCTTTGCACCATGTTTGCAAAAACTGGGTTGCGTGTTTTAGGTGTTTTCACTTTTTTATAATACGTTTTCGGCATTGTCAATCCTCATTTCACTTAACCACTCAGGCATATATCTACCCTTGTTGTATCTAGCGAATCGCATCTTGTCAACATAATAAAACTTACGATAGGCATTTACTGGAAAGAACTCGTCTGTCTTTAAATGGTCATGCCCTGAAAAGCATTGAGGGTGGGGAGTCATTTTACCCTCTGGTATCCTAAATCTACCTTGCCACAAAGGTATTTGATGTTTACATGCACCATGAAATTTGTCATATCTGTGAGTATACTCATGCAACATAACACTATATAATTTGTAAGCAAAAGTATAATTTTCTCTGTTCTCCATCGCCCAAAGAGTGCAAGGGTGCTTTTGATGAACTGGTTTATATAATCCCTCTTGTTCTGCATATTCAGGTGCATGATGCCATAAAGCTGTACAGAGCATCTGTGCTTCTTCCAATGGCATCTTTACGATATGTTGGTCACATAGTGATTCTGCGATGCTCACAACGTCATAATCTATAATAAATCTATTCATAATAAAACTCCTCTAATGTACTGTTGGTTTATATTCTTTTATAAAATCAACTTCTATATCAGCATCAGGCTTACTGTCAAGGATTGATTCAATAACCCATTTGAGGGCTGACGTAGTATCATGAATATGAGTGAATTTGTTGTCTAAATGCAACACTCCTTGTTTCCCATCTACTGTCAACCCTATTTCATAATATATGTCCATTAGTGTACAAATCCCCAAGTGATTCGGTGTCTCATACCCTCGACAGTATCTGTAGCATCTGTCGAATCACCCTCTTCGTCACAACCCACAACTAATGCTTTGTTTACTAGCTGTACGTTTTGATGCATAGAATGATTGCTATATCGGTAGGTAAACCACGCTTGTTTTGGTGAATACAATCCCTCGTCATCAACATAAATGCCATCATTACCAGTTGGAACGCTGACCACATCAAATGTCTTACAATCAATGAGGTCATATATTTTCGTATAATCACCATTGTAATCAACTTCTTTGATTTCTTTGGCGAATGGGTCAATTAAAATTGCTCTCATGCTACTTCTCCTTTTTTAAAAAATCTTTTTCCCATATCTTCAGTAAATAAATATTCTTTGTTGTTTGTCAAGTTTAAAACGATAAAAGGTTGCTTTCTTGCTTTCACTCTATACCCAACTAACTTATATTTAATACCATGCACATCAGCAACCTTTTGAGGTACTACATCATAAAGGTTAGCATATCTATCTAAATCCATGCTCTCTTTACTCTCTATGTCTTTCACTCTCAAAGTTACTTTGTACGTCACTTCATACCCATCAAAGTTACAATCCCCCACCTTGATATCATATTTATTGCTCAAAGAACTTTTATCATTCACTTCTTGTAGTTCATTTCGTAGAACTTGGCACGTTTTTTTGTCGATTGATTCTGTCATTTTATTCCTCACTTTCAAATTTTAATTTAACGTATGTTAACAACCATTCTTTTTCACTGATGTAAGAATAACTATCAAGAAAATCTTGCTTTGACAAGTAAAAAAAATCGTTCATTTTTTCTTCATCATCACAAAAATCTTTATACTCAATATTAGTCATTATTCCTCTCTTTCTATTATGTTAACTGTTTATTCCTCAGTTATACTATATGATTCGTTTTATGTCAATATATTTATTTTCTTTTTCCCATTCCCCCCCCCCCTGACCGATTTGCATCTTAGGGAAAAGGGAGTCGTTAAACTCCCCAATTTCCTATTTTCTTATTTTTTCGCTGATTCTTACGTTTTAAAGTTTTTTCTTTTAGCAATTCTTTTTTTTCTAAAAACTTTTTTATCTTTTCAATTCTAATAAATTTTTTATCCATAATTTTTAACCTTTTCAACTATAATATTTTCGGCATTAAAAGTATAGCACGCCATGCAATCTTTACATTTTTGACCAGTACAGTTTTGATCCTCTATAAACTTATCTTTATGAACGTTATTAAACACTTTATTAAAGTTTTTTGGAATCTTCTTTAATATATGATTCTTTTTTGGGTTAGAATATACCATAATCACGTTGTCAGGTTTTGCAAAGTGTCTAAAATATTCATTTATTAAATCAGTTCTTTTTGTCCAATAAGCAAAAACCGTAGTTGGATTCTTGCGAATAATACTAAATATATTGATAACGTGAGTCATGTTTATATTTTCACCATGACTCGCAATTCTCAAATATTTTTGCATTATTAAAGGTAATACCGAATCAGGCAATATAGACTCACTTAATAGTTGACTATTTCTTTCAAGACACTCTTGCATATTTTTTCGCATACCCAACAATAAAGCAAATGAATAACAATTTTTGCAAATTGTATCTGTTTTTTTATTGTGCTGTTTTTGGCAAAATTCATTTGTAAGTGTATTAGTTGAAATAGAATCTATATCTAATAACTTTCCACTTCCCTTTGAAATATGCACTTTCAAAAATCCAATTTTCTCAAATACTTTTCTACCCTTAGACTCTAACCAACTATCAAAATCTAAATTAATATTATACTTGTTAATAAAATCTTTATGTTTAATAATATCTAACATTTCATACCTATATGTTTTAATTAATATTAAATTTATTCTATAGTGATTCGTTTTAAATATCAATATAAAAAGACTCCCCCCCCCCCTATCGGTCAGATTTTTTTTGCTTGTCATTTTTTTGACAAAATCCGAGTCAATTTTTTGACGCGTCAATTTTTTGACGGCAGCTTTTTGACACTTGGAATCAAAAAAACCCTGCTAACCTTTTACAGCTAGCAGGGTTAATATTTAAGTATAAACTATTTACATTTACTAAATGGCTTTTATTTAGCCATGACACTCTTTATTGAACCACTATGTAAATTTGGTTTAAAGTTTATACTTATATTGAACACACCATTAATCTCTCTCATTCTCAATGTACGTGCCAATTCTCTTGTCTTGGAGTCTGCTAATACCCACAAATGTTCAAAACCTTTTTTCTTACATTTGGTGTAGACTAATTCACTCCAACCTTTTCCAGTTTTTAAATTATAAAGATCAATTACATTTCCAAGAATTGCATTTGATCGAACAATATTCCCACTATTTTTTGAATAACCAACCTTAACATGATAGTCTTGACGTATTGTCAAAAATGGTCGGTTGGTATCATAATTTGGGTTAATATCGAAAATTGATAATGTGTTTTTTTTAATAGTTGTCATGGCTTTATTCCTTTCTTTAAATGATTCGTTTTTTACCATATCTAATTATGCGATTTTTTACGCCATAAGTAAATAAAAAGATTCAAATATTGTAAATTTTTTTAAAATCGCGATTTGCTGCAAGTGTGACATTTTTGCAACACATTTAAAAAAAATTATATTTGTTGTAAATATTGCTTGACGAATCACCTAACCTGACCGATCTGACCGATGTCAAATAATTGACACAAGCACACTCATTTTTTTCTTGACTGTCATTTTATTGACAGCTCTTTTTTTTGATTCGCGAATCGTTAACTGTTAGAATTACAGTTTTTAAAATGTCAATAGTTCTTTATTTATATGATTATTTTATTATTTTGGTGTCTCATATATACATCTTGACTTTCCACCACACGTTGATAACCCTTTTTTCTACCACAATATCGGTTTGATTCGGCTATGCGACCATGCAAGCGTCAGGGTGGGGTGTACAGTACGTATGCTTGGATATATACACAGATCAGGAAAATTAAGTGTTAACCACAGAGTTAACCTTGAATGGGATAAAAACTAGGATTTCATAAATAAGTGTTGACAACCTCTCAATAATAGTGTATAACTAAGATGTTCACTTTAAGTGAGACACTATAAGTGTATATTAGTCTAAATGTATATAAACATTTAAATGTAACATTATAAATGTAGATTAGATTAATTATACGTAAATGTAAAATAATCCTTGACAATGAGTAAAAAATCAGTAAAACTATATACTGAAGATGTAATTTCGTGTTTCTATAAAGCTATCCGTACAAACACCCTCGACAAATTACATATACCCCACAGTGATGTATTCTATGTACGTAATGCTATTGAAGCACGTACAGGAGAGCGATACACGCTAAAGCGTATTGAAGACGCTATGATCGCAGAAGGATGGCTCGAAAAGGAAGAGGAAGACTAAAATGGCTAGTAAAACGGAAAAGGCGATGAAGGAAGCAGGTTTTAAGTTTGGATTTGGAATGAACAAACCTAAACCTACATCAAGCTTAGCAGAAGGATTAAGAAGAAGATTATCTAAAAGTGGAATGTCTGCTGCGGATAAGAGAAAGTTAAAACAGTTACAAACAGAACAACAAAAGCGTGACGCTTCTAAAACTGCAGGTGAAAGATCTGCTAAAGCTAAAATAGCCGCAGCTGAGAAAGCTGCAAAGAAGAAAAAAGCTACAGAAGAAGCAAAGAAAATGCTAAAAACTAAGAGAATGGATAAGCCTAAAAAGAAGACTCCTGCTAAATCTGTAATGTCGGATGCTCAGAAAAAAGGGCAAGCAGGTACAAGACAAACTAAAAAGGATCTTGGTCCTAAAGGATCTGTGCCTAAATCAGTTTCAGCTGCTCAAAAGGCAGGAAAGCTGTACTTCATGGACAAAAACAATAAAGCTAAGTTAGCTATAACTGCTGCACAACTTACAACATTCATGAAAGCTAAAGGCATAAAGTCCAGAAAAGAAGCTTTAACAAAATTTGCAAACACCTACAAGCCGGGAACAGGAATGGCTAAATTCAAAGCTGACATGAAAAAGATGGCTATGGGTGGTGCTGCGATGAAAAAGAAAGGCATGGCTATGGGCGGCTCTATGAAGAAAAAGGGCATGGCTATGGGTGGCATGAAAAAGAAGGGTTACGCAATGGGTGGTTTGAAAGCTACTAATCCTTCCCAAGTAGGACTAAAAAAACTACCAACAAACGTGCGTAACAAAATGGGCTACATGAAAAAAGGTGGCATGACCAAAAAAGGTTATGCTAAAGGTGGCTCTATGAAGAAGAAAGGTTATGCTATGGGGGGCATGCCTAAAAAGTACGGTGTAGTGGACAACCGAAAAACTAAAAGGTAATGGTCCAGAAGCGAAACTACCGTAAAGAGCATCTTACGTATGACGGTCTTCCTAAACGTAAGAAAGCTCGTGCTGCCAGAGGAAGAGCAAGATATGCTCTGATGAAAGAAGGCAGGGTAAAAGTGGGGGATAAAAAGCAGGTAGATCATAAGAACATGAATCCTAACGACAACCGTAGGTCAAACTTACGTGTTCTACCTGCTAAACTCAACATGTCTAGGCAACCTGCGAGAAAGCCTAGAAGACGTAAATAGTATATGGGTAAATTGCTTTAGCAATATGGGTAAGCGTAGTAATTTTGAGAGAAGAGAAAGAGACTATTACAGGACACCAGAAGAAGCCTTAATACCTCTTTTAAAGCACATCGACTATATCACATATAATTTTATAGAGCCGTGTGCAGGTGATGGAACGCTAACATCACTTCTACTGAAATACACAGATGGTAAGTGTTTATACCAAAGTGACATTGAACCACAAGAAAAAGGTATTTTAGTAAAAAATGTTCTTGACATTGAGGACAAACCAGACTATTATATAACAAATCCACCTTGGAATAGAAAGCTATTACATCCGATAATAGAACATCTAAGCGACTTATCTCCAACGTGGCTGTTATTCGATGCAGACTGGATACATACAAAACAGAGCAGACCTTATCAACAACGATTACAAAAGATAGTAAGTGTAGGCAGAGTGAAGTGGATACCAGACAGCAAAATGACAGGCAAAGATAATTGTTGTTGGTATCTGTTTAACAAAGACAACAAAGATCAAACGGTTATATACGGTAAGGAGTAATCAGTGTCCTATTTACAAAGTAATGTCCCATACTTCAAAGCGTGGGTAAGAAGAGAATACACAACAAATTTTCAACGAGGTCATGGCGAGTTTTTACATTGTATGGTAATAGCCGTGACATCAATGCCGAATAGATGTTTATCGTTTCAAGTGATCTTTACTGGATGTGAAACAGACGATACAGACGAACAGAACGTAACTGGTGGTGCAATGTGGGCGAGGATGCCTATTACAGCCTTAGTAGGTGATACACCAGTAGATGATTGGGCAAAAGAGTTGCCACCGTATATTGCACAACCTTGGGATTGTATGTCACATGACCACAGCGTGTATGTACTCAACAGAGCAACTCCTGCACCTTGGATAGCGAAAGTGGATGGTGAGTTTTATCCTGCAAAGTATTACTTCACCGTAGATTACACGAATAGCGAAATTGCAGACGATCCTGCACAACACAAACAAAGTCATGTGCTAGAGCTAATGAACGCAGGTGAATATACAGGAAACATAGTGGCACTACCAAACAACAGAGTCAGAGTAACACATCCTGCGTGGTTCGAGACTGGAACAGGCTCACCTGACTTCAGACCTTCCCAAAGAATTTTTCATTCTAAACAAGAGATTGAATATGTGTGGAACACTGATAGAGTGTTCAATAACCTATACGCAGAGGATACCGATGACAACCAGAGCCAAAGCAACAATAAAAAAAGTAGCAGGAAAGCTAAAAAAAGCAAGTAAAGCTCATGCAAAGCAATCAAAAGCGTTATCATCCCTAAAGTTAAACAAAGGTGGTAGCACAGTAAACCAAGCAGGTAACTATACAAAGACGGGAATGAGAAAAAGAATGTTCTCAGCAATCAAGGCAGGTTCTTCTGGGGGTAATCCCGGGCAGTGGTCTGCAAGAAAAGCACAGTTATTAGCGGCACGATATAAGAAAGCAGGTGGGGGCTATAAGTCGTAATGGCTGATCCTAAGAAAGGGACAGGCAAAAAGCCGAAAGGTAGCGACAGAAGGCTCTATACGGATGAAAATCCTAAAGATACAGTAAGTATAAAGTATGCGACAGTAAAAGATGCAAAAGAAACTATTGCAAAAGTTAAGAAAATTAAGAAACCCTATGCGAGGAAGATACAAATCCTCACCGTTCTTGAACAACGAGCTAGGGTTGCAGGAAAAACTGAGCAAGCTGCCCTTGCAAAGAAGGCAAAAGAGCAATTAAGGAGACAACATGGCACTAAAACAAAGCCAAAGAAGTCTTAAATCATGGACAAAACAGAAATGGAGAACCAAAAGTGGTAAGCCCAGTAAGAAAACTGGAGAACGCTATCTTCCAACAGCTGCAATCAAGGCTCTATCACCCCAAGAGTACGCAGCGACAACTAGAGCTAAAAGAAAAGGCACAGCATCAGGCAAACAATTCGTTAAACAGCCTAAAGGCATCGCTAAAAAGACGAGAAGTTATCGAAAAGTTACATAATATAGGATATTTTGAAAATGATAGTTGAAGCATGGTTTGCTGTAGCAGTAATGCTAGGAGTTTATGATAACGGTATGCAGGATATATTAGTTTTTAAGCAACCAAAACACGGACACTTTCACAGTGTAGATGAATGTAAAGAGTTTGTAAAGAATAATCCTGAACCTCTTGTAAAAACTGTATGGAAGTTCTATGGGCAAAGACCTGTAGAAAGAGTTATATGTGTAAACGAAGATGTGCTTAATAAATTCATAGCACAGAATAATAGCGTAGACAGTTGATGCTCTATGAGCCTACATGTGACGTTTGTGGGCATCACATTGAAGATGATAAATGTGAGTATTGTGAGAAAACTGGGGACAATGGGGACTGGGTAGAGGAAGTTATAAAGGATAAAGATAAAAATGACTCCAGAAACACTTGACAGATGGCAAATACTTCCAAGACTTATGATGCTAGTGATGACAGGCGTTTATATACGCTGTATCGAATGGGCTTTGAGTCAGCCAGAGTTGACCACACAACAAGCAGGGTTGATATCCGTGATTACAGGGGCGATGACAGGATCTTTCGCCATATGGATGGGAGCAGAGAAGTCAGAACCCAAAAGAATGGAGAGGGAAGAACGATGAACTGGAAGATATGGAGATACTTTAAAAGAATATGGTGTGCTATCTTAAATAAAAAGTGCCATGAAGATTGTGACTGCGTATAATGATAGGTACACTGCTTAGTTCAGTAACGAGTTTAGCGTCTTCATACATAGATGGTAAGACAGCCATACAGAAGGCTGAAGCTACTATCAAGATGAAGGAAGCTACTGGTGAGATAGACTGGGACTTAGCTGCTATGAGGGCATCCCAAAGCTCGTGGAAGGACGAATGGCTTACATTGCTGTTCAGTATTCCTCTGATCTTGAGCTTTTGTGGGTCATGGGGCAGGGGTGTAGTAGCAGACGGATTTGAAGCACTGGCAGGTATGCCACAGTGGTATCAGATTGCATTGGGAGCTATCGTGAGTGCAAGTTTTGCTACACGATCTGCAGGTAAGTTTTTTAATAAGAGGAAGAAGTAATGGCGTTTAAATTATCAGGAAGAAGTTTAGGAAAACTAGAAGGTGTACATCCTGTACTGGTAGACACAGTTAAACGTGCCATTGAAGTGAGCAAAGTGGACTTTGGAGTGATTTATGGTGTCCGTTCCCTTGCAGAACAAAAAAGATTGTATGAAGCAAAAAGATCACAAACGATGAAATCTAAACACCTTGTACAAGAAGATGGATATTCACATGCTGTCGATTTAATGGCTTATGATGGTAGTGACCCAAGTTGGGACATCGTGATGTACGATGACATAGCTGACGCAATGAAGCAAGCAGCACTAGAAATTGGAGCTAAAATTTGTTGGGGAGCTTCATGGCATATAGATAATATAGCTGAGTGGGACGGAACAATGGAAGCAGCGATGAACGCTTATGTAGATTTACGTAGAAGTCAAAACCGCCGCCCATTTATTGATGGTCCTCATTTTCAAGTAAGCTGATGGCGTTACCTGAACGAGTCAAAAATAAGATGAAGGATGTAGGTCTGAGAGCAGTCAACAAAGCTCAAAGACTACCTGACAGTGATACATCTGGTAAATCACATCACGTTATGGCTAGTGAGGGTGGCAAGTATAAGTACATAAAGTTTGGACAAAAGGGTGTAAAGACTAACCAGACAGTTGGACAGAGAAAAGCATTTAAAAGTAGACACGCTAAGAATATAGCCAAGGGTAAATTATCTGCGGCATATTGGGCAGACAAAGTTAAATGGAGTCCAAGTAAAACTAAATCTCCTTCTAAGAAATGGAAAAAGGGTTCATAAATGGCACGACAACTTACAGAAAAACAACAAAAGTTACTAGCTGTATTATTTGACGAAGCAGGAGGTGACTTAGTTATGGCTAAGAAGTTAGCAGGATATTCTGATGCATCAAGCACAACAGAAGTAATGAGGGGCATCAAAGACGAAATACTAGAAGCTACACAAGACTATATGGCTAGAAATGCACCACGAGCTGCTGTTGCGATTGCAGGGGGTTTGATAGATCCAACAGAGCTAGGTATACGTGACAAACTAGCTGCAGCGAAAGAGTTACTTGACAGAACTGGTTTAGTAAAAACAGAAAAGATGCAAGTAGAAGCTACAGGTGGTGTGATGTTAATGCCACCAAAAGAAAAAGGCAATGAATAGATCATTAGGTAAGTGGACACTACCACAACCCACAGACATGAAAGAAGAAGAAGAGTGGGTAGCTATACCTAAGATAGCAAGAACAGTACCGTTTGGTTATGTTGTAGATGAAAACGATCCAGATGTTTTGCAACCAGTAAAGTTAGAGTTAGATTTATTAGAACAGGCAAGAGCATACACACGACAGTATTCATACAGGCAAGTTGCCAACTGGCTAACAAAAAACAGTGGACGAGAAATATCTCACGTAGGATTGATGAAACGGTTAAAGAATGAGCGACAACGTAAGAACAAAGTTACAAGCTTACGCAAGTGGGCAGAGTATGCCGAAAAAGCGATTAACAAAGCGAAAGAACTCGAAGAAAGTCGTACAGGAGCAAAAACAGAAGCCACCAGTTAAAGAAATAGAAATAGATGTACTACCTGTAGAAGAATCACACAATGTTATTTTTCAACCAAACAAAGGTCCTCAAACATCATTTCTAGCAGCAGGTGAAAGAGAAGTTCTATACGGTGGGTCAGCAGGAGGTGGTAAGTCCTACGCAATGTTAGCAGACCCTTTGCGTTATATGGGACATCCTGCATTTAGTGGCTTACTACTGCGTCACACCACAGAAGAGTTACGAGAACTTATATTTAAAAGTCAAGAACTCTACCCAAAAATATGGAAGGGTATTAAGTGGTCAGAACGAAAGATGCAGTGGGTAGCACCATCAGGTGCAAGACTATGGATGTCATATCTCGACAGAGATGATGATGTGCTACGATACCAAGGACTAGCATTTAGTTGGATAGGATTTGACGAACTTACACAGTGGGCTACACCGTTTGCTTGGAACTACATGAGATCACGTTTACGTTCTACATCATCTGATCTGCCAGTGTACATGAGAGCAACTACGAACCCCGGAGGTAGGGGGCATCACTGGGTCAAGAAGATGTTTATAGACCCTGCACCATATAACAAGGCATTTAATGCAACAGACATTGAAAGTGGAGAAGAACTCAAGTATCCTGCAGGACACAGCAAAGCAGGACAGCCACTATTCAAACGTAGGTTTATACCTGCTCGACTTACAGATAACCCTTATCTCTCGGAGCAAGGCGATTATGAAGCAATGCTTCTATCCCTTCCTGAACAGCAAAGAAGACAACTACTGGAAGGAGATTGGGATATTAAAGAAGGAGCAGCTTTCACCGAGTTTGATCGCAACATACATGTGGTTGAGCCTTTCCATATACCTAGTAATTGGACTAAGTTTAGGTCATGCGACTATGGGTATGGAAGTTATTCTGCCGTTGTATGGTTTGCTGTTAGTCCATCTGAACAGCTAGTAGTGTACAGAGAGTTGTACGTATCAAAGGTGTTAGCTACAGACTTGGCTGATATGATACTAGATGAAGAAGCAGAAGACGGCAATATAAGATATGGAGTGTTAGATAGTTCACTCTGGCACAAACGAGGAGACACAGGACCTAGCCTAGCAGAACAAATGATTATGAAAGGCTGTAGGTTTAGACCCTCTGATAGAAGTCGAGGAAGTAGAGTATCAGGTAAAAATGAAATACATAGAAGATTACAAGTTGATGAGTTCACCGAAGAGCCACGTTTGGTTTTTTTTAGCACATGTACTGACATCATCTCGCAACTACCTGCTATACCACTGGATAAAAAAAATCCAGAAGATATAGACACAAACTCAGAAGATCACTTGTATGATGCTCTAAGATATGGTATAATGTCAAGACCACGGTTTAGTGTATTTGATTATGATCCTGCAAACAGACAAACAAATAGCATGCCTGTAGCAGACGCAACATTTGGATATTAATATGGCTGAAGATAATATAGACGAAGAAGTATTTATGGATGACTCATCAATCGCTATCGAAGATACAGAGGTAGATAGTCAAGACGATTACAATAGTTCTAACATCATTCCATACATCATGGATAGATACAAAAAAGCTGATGACTACAGAGAGCAAGACGAGCAAAGATGGTTACGAGCATACAGGAACTACAGAGGTCTATATGGTTCTGATGTACAGTTTACAGAAGCAGAGAAGTCAAGAGTATTTATTAAAGTAACAAAAACTAAAACACTTGCAGCATATGGACAGATAGTTGATGTGTTGTTTGCTAATAATAAGTTTCCACTTACGGTAGAGCCAACAGAATTACCAGAGGGTGTAGTATCAGATGTAAGCTTTGATCCGAAAGAGCCAGAGAACATTAGAGGAAAACTAGACGAAATGGAAAGTCCTTATGGCTTTGCAGGTGATGGTAAAGATTTACCTGCAGGTTCTACAAAAGAAAGCTTGACGGACAAACTAGGACCTTTGGAAGGTAAGTTTGATGATGTAGATAATCTGAGAGAGGGTGTGGGTAAAACACCTTCAGCGATTACATTTAGTCCTGCAATGATTGCTGCAAAGAATATGCAGAAGCAGATACATGACCAGTTAGAAGAATCAAATGCAAACAAGCATCTACGTAGCACAGCATTTGAAATGGCTCTGTTTGGCACAGGTGTGATGAAAGGACCTTTTGCTGTAGATAAAGAATACCCTAACTGGGATGATGAGGGTGAGTATTCTCCTGTATTCAAAACAGTGCCACAGGTTTCACATGTATCTGTATGGAACTTCTTTCCTGATCCAGATGCAAACAACATGGATGAAGCACAGTATGTGATAGAAAGACACAAGATGTCACGATCACAGCTACGTGCATTAAAGAAACGACCACACTTTAGAGACACACTTATAGATGAAGCCATAGAGCTAGGTGAGAACTACAATAAAGAATACTGGGAAGATGATCTATCTGACTATTCACCAGAACATGCAATAGCACGATATGAAGTGCTAGAATATTGGGGTATGGTAGATACAAACATGCTCAAAGAACAGGGATTAGATATTCCTGAAGAGATAGCAGATCACGATGAAATACAGGCAAACATCTGGATATGCAACAGTAAAGTGTTACGAATGGTACTTAATCCATTTAAACCTGCTAAGATACCTTATATGGCTGCTCCGTATGAACTCAACCCATACAGCTTCTTTGGTGTAGGTATAGCAGAGAACATGGACGATACACAGACATTAATGAACGGTTTTATGCGAATGGCTGTTGACAATGCTGTGATGTCTGGTAATCTGTTAATAGAGATAGATGAAACAAACTTAGTACCGGGTCAAGACCTTTCTGTCTATCCGGGAAAAATATTCAGAAGACAGGGTGGTGCTCCGGGTCAAGCAATCTTTGGTACAAAGTTTCCAAACGTAGCTAACGAGAATATGCAACTGTTTGACAAAGCCAGAGTGCTTGCAGACGAAAGCACAGGACTGCCAAGCTTTGCTCATGGGCAAACAGGTGTCATGGGTGTAGGACGTACAGCGTCAGGTATATCCATGCTGATGAACGCAGCAAGTGGTGGCATAAAGAATGTTATAAAGAACGTAGACGATTATTTACTTAGACCATTAGGCGAAGGTCTGTTTAGATTTAACATGCAGTTTAACTTTGATAAAAAGACCAAAGGGGACTTAGAAGTGAAAGCTCGTGGTACAGAAAGCTTGATGGCAAACGAAGTGCGTAGCCAAAGACTTATGCAGTTTTTACAAGTGGCAAGCAATCAGTCACTTGCACCGTTTGCAAAGTTTCAGTATGTAATAAGAGAGATAGCCAAGTCACTAGACCTAGACCCAGAGAAGGTGACAAACAACATGGACGAAGCTGCATTGCAAGCAGAGATCATGAAAAAATTCCAACAGCAACAGCCACAACAGCCGACACCTCCTGCAGGGGCAAATCCCCTAGATCCAACAGGGGCAGGTGGTGCGACTATAGGAACAGGGCAAGTACCGTTGCCACAGGAACAAGGATTTACAGGAAATGCAGAACAACCTACAGGACAAGCTACTCAGCAAGCTCAAGCCACTGGTCAACAACAAGGACCAATGGGACAGCTTCAATGATTATATAAATTTTTTAATAGCACAAAACCACGCTGTTATGGAGCAGACAAACGAATTAGTTATACTGCACAGATCACAAGGTGCTATTATGATATTAAGACGATTGCGACAACTAAGAGATAATGTAAACGCAAATGGAAAGAATCAAACCTAATCCTAATAGACTTTTGGTTGGCAAGCCTACAGGAGAAATAACTAGAGCAGGTAGACCTGTGTTAGAAACTTCTGAAGGTGAAATGGTTTCTGAAAGATCACGAACTATACCCATCGGAGGTAAGTTTTATAATGTGCCTAGTATATATGCTAACAAAGAATATACAGAGGACGAGTTAAAAAAGGCTATTGAAGATAATAGGCTTATACCAACAAGTGAACACGACACTTATGAAGAAGCAATAGAAGCGGCTAAAGATAGAAGTGATAGTCTAAGACCTGAAGACGATAAAAGAGCAGCAATAAGGGCTAGGTTAGAAAAAAGCAGAAAAGGCTCTACACAAGATGAGCAAATGTCTCGCTTACTTGGTTCTCAAACAAAAGCTATTGAGGAACAATTTGAAGGTAAAGATGTATTTGATAGTGAGTCTGGAAAAGATTTTTTAGTAGGTGCGTCAGATTTTATTCCCGGAGTTAGCACAGCTAAAGATACTACAGATTTAGTTAGAAGTGTTTCTGAGCAAGATATGCTTGGTGCAGGAGTTGCCCTTTCATCTTTATTAGTGGGTGCTGTACCAGTTGTAGGAGGAGTTGCTAGAAAAGGTATAAAAAAAGCAGCAGAAAAGTTAAAATTAAAAGATGTAGAAAATAATAAAGAAAAAATAGTAGACGAAATAGAAGAGTCAAAAGAGTATATAGACGCTAAATTTTTAGACGAAGATAAAATACCCACAAAAACAACTAAGGGTTACAAATTATTTAGGCAAAAAGATGGAGAACTTTATCCATTATTTGTTGATACAAAAAGTCCTGTGCCTAAAGGTAGATGGCTAGAAGCAACAGATGCTTATCATTTTAAAGATTTAAAAGGTGTAAAAAGAACTCCTGCTAAGACAGGAGATGCACAACCAATAGCTGACCAAGCTACCGTTGACGAAATGAAAAAGTTAGGTATTAAACCTACTACCACAGAAAAAGCATTAAAACAGTCTCCGTTTGGAACTGTGATGTCTGTTAAATACCGACCCGGATGGCATGGTGATACAAGACCAACGGCTTCACATTTAAGAGAAGGACCTGATAGAGTTTGGGCAGAGGTTGAATTTTCTGATGATGTAGACTATCAATCTATAGCTAATAAAGGAGCTGCTAAACTTAAAGATGGAAGTATAAATACTAAAACGGCAGATTTAGATTATATACCTACAGGGGGAAGTTATAGATACAAGACAAACCCTAATATGGAAGGTTCTTGGCTTATAAGTGGTGAAATGAAAGTTAATAAAGTTTTGAGTGAAAACGAAGTAAAAGCTTTAAACAAAGCAAAAAATTTTAATCAAGGAGGAGCAGTGATGCAGGAACAAATGAAAATGGCTTTCATGCAAGAAGGTGGCATGCAGGACGATGGTGGTGAAACAGAACCAACGTCAGGCAACAAAGTACCGTCAGGTTCATTAAAAGAAGAAGTTGCAGACGATATACCCACAATGCTTAGTGAGGGTGAGTTTGTTTTTCCTGCAGACGTTGTGCGATACATTGGTCTTGAAACATTGATGAAGATGCGTCAAGATGCAAAGCAAGGCTTGAAGATGATGGATAAGATGGGACAGCTTGGCAACCCAGACGAAGCTGAGATACCAGATGATCTTCCATTTGGTATGGCTGACTTAGTTGTTATATCAGGTGAGATGAAAAAAGAAGATGATGACGAGAAAGAAGAAAAGGCTGAAGGTGGTGCAGTAGGACTACAAACAGGAGGACTGCTTAGTGATCCACGATTTACAAGTCAGGTGACGGCAGGTACACAGCCGACAGAGTATACGGAAGAAGAGAAGCAAGAAATACGAGACTCATTAAAGACTGCTCCTACTCGTGGATCTGTTACACTTAAAAAGGTAGTTAACCCAAACAATCCAGATGATTTTGAAATGCATCCGTTTGAGGGGGACGAGCCTATGTTCCCATTACCAGAGGGATACGTTGTAGATGATAGTCCTACAGAAGAACAGATAGGTGCTAGACCTAGAATGACCACAACAACAGATGATGATAGAGGTGGCTCTGATAGACCTAGCGTTGGTGAAGCACAGCCTGATCCTTTTGCTCAACCTCAACCTAGATTTGAAACTGCACAAGATACAGACATAATGGATGCAAACTATGGACTATTTAAAGAAGATGGTTCACCTATAAGTTTACAAGAAACTACATTTAATAATTTAAAAGATGAATATGATGCATTAAAGTCTAGTGGAATTAAAGAATCAAAATTATCTTTTCAGCAATACTATAACTTACCAACGTATGATAAAGTAAGATTTGCCTTGCAAACTAGATTAGGCACTGCTCCTACAGCAGAACAAGTCAACAAAGCATTAGAAGCATCCAAAGCAGGTGCTACAGGATTAGCAGGTATACTAAGTCCAGTTACAAGCTTTATAAGAAACATCTTTAGTTCTAAGGCGTCGGAAAGTATTAAAGCTGCAGATTCTAAGAACCCTACAATAAAAGCAAGACAAGAAAGACTTGATGCAGAAACCAGATTGAACAAAGTCTTAAAGGCTGATCCTAGAGATAAATCTGCAGTAACAAAAGATGCTTACAAACAATATTTAACAGATTTAAATACCCAGACTAAACCTTTAGTTCCTGCTCTAAACAAAGCAGATGCATTTTTGTCAGGTATTCGTGAAGATGATAAGGGTGTTCTTAGAGTATCTCAACCCGGAAATCCTAATGCTGAACTTACAAAAGGTGCATTAGGTAGAATAGAACAGAACAGAAGAGATGTTAGAGATAGAGTAGAGCAAAATGTTTTAACAAAGGGAAAAACAGCAGTGCCAACAGGTCCGGGCAGTTTTATGTATGTTCCTTCACAAGAGTCTGGGGACAGCGAAGCTCAACAAAGAGCCAGAGATGAAAATCCTCTTGAAGCTTCTCTAAGTCAAAACCCTGCGTATCAAAGTCAAGAAGAACTAGCAAATCCTTTTAGGAACAAAGGAGGTATGTCTAAAATGTACGTAGGAGGTGTACCCACTAAACCTATGAAACCACAAAGACTGAACAAAGGTGGTATAGCTTCACCTAAAGCTAAACCAAAGAAAATGAAGAAGGGTGGATTGGCTTCATCACGTAAAAAATAAATCCACATTATGTTGGCTACCTAACTCCCCATCAACATGGCAACAGTTAGCCCTAACGAAAGGTAAAGTAAATGGAAGAACCAAATGTAATGGTAAAAGACGCTACACCTAAAAAGGTGATGGCATTAGCATCTCGGAAATATTCAAGAGATGATAGGATTAAAAAAGACGAAGAGGAGTTAGAGAAACTTCTTGCCGAACAAAAAGGCGAAGCAACTGAGGAACAAAAGGCTGAAGAGGTAAAAGAGGACAAAGAGCCTGAACCAACCAGTGCAGAAGAAAAGACGTTTAAAAAGCGTTATGGTGATCTGCGTAGATACTCTCAGCAAAAAGAGACTGAACTGCATGAGCAGGTTAAAGCACTCAAGTCACAGTTAGATGAAGCAACTAAAAAACAAATAAAGCTTCCTAGCAGTGATGAGGACATTGAAGCATGGACAAAGCAATATCCTGACATTGCAGCAGTAGTTGAAACAATAGCTATCAAAAAGTCTCTTGAGCAAGCCGAAGGTCTTGAAAACAAGATCAAAGAGATCAACGAGATGCAACACTCAGCTACGAAGGAAAAAGCTGAAGTTGAATTATTAAAAATGCATCCTGATTTTGCTGACATAAGAGAAAGTGATGATTTTCATAACTGGGCAGAAGAACAACCAAAGTGGGTTCAACAAGCTCTGTATGATAATGATACGGATGCAAAGGCAGCTTCTCGTGCTATAGACTTATATAAAGCTGACAAAGGTATCAGCAAAAAGAAGTCAAGTAATAAAGATGCAGCTTTTGCTACAAACACGAAGTCAACGAGAACTAAACCTCAGACAAATGAAGAGTCTTCATATCTGAAGGAGTCTCAAGTACAAAAGATGTCTTCACAGGAATATGAAAAGCGAGCCGATGAAGTCATGGAAGCTATCCGAACAGGAAAGTTTGTTTATGACGTATCTGGATCAGCTAGATAAAAAAAAGTGTTGACATTTTTAAAAATATATGTATAACTATGTATATACTACAAATGTACACATATAACCCCTTTAAGGACTACTTATAAGTGTACATTATTCTAACAAAAAACAATGTGATGAGAATAACCTAGTTTAACTAGCCCAGAGTGTACATCTGCACCTAGAACTAAATTAGCCCCTGTATCAGTAATTGTAATTTGTATCTGTGAACCTGAAAAAGTAAGGAGGATTAACTATGGCTTTTTCAACCGCTGCAGGTTACGGCAATTTACCTAATGGTAACTTTTCGCCAGTAATCTATTCCAAACAGGTACAGCTTGCTTTTCGTAAGTCATCTGTTGTGGAAGGTATCACAAACTCTGATTATTTCGGTGAGATTGCTCAGATGGGTGATACTGTTAAAATTATAAAAGAGCCTGAAATTACGGTAAAATCGTATGCTCGTGGCACAACAATCACACCTCAAGACTTGGACGATGAGGATTTTTCTCTAGTCGTTGACAAAGCAAACTACTTTGCATTTAAAGTCGATGACATTGAGGAAGCTCATTCACATGTCAACTTCCAATCTTTAGCTACTGACAGAGCAGCTTATAGACTTTCAGATCA
>VMHT01094179.1_pt1 | contig 40112 bp, 50 predicted proteins | sample 4693611 | NCBI WGS metagenome assembly VMHT01 (sample SAMN12280063, study PRJNA550983) | marine metagenome | isolation source: seawater sampled from same location over 5 years 0.02-0.2 micron viral filtrate | place: USA: collected off the coast of southern California halfway between the port... ...
ACCGGTGCCGCAACGAAGTTACCGACACTTTTAAGGCCGCCACCGAGCATGCTCAGGCCGCGACCCAAAAGGCTTTGTGGTTTAGGTGGTTTAGGCGCCCTCCCACCTCCACCTCTCCCACCCGCTCCCGCTGCTGCACCGCCTGCTGCCCCTCCCGTTGCACCTTTAGCTAAAGCTGGAAATAACCTACTAATTCCCGGGAGTTTAGAAAATATACTTTTAAAGAATTTACCAACTGATTTAAGTTTGTTAATAAAAAAGTTCTTTATTTTAGAGAAGAAGTTTTTTACTTTATCTATACCTGATTGTATTAATTTTTTAGCTGCTTGTATCGGTTTAGATTTCATTAAGCCTGTAAAAGCTCTTTTCAATAACCTACCTATACCCTTAATTGCTCTCGTTACTAATCTCTTAACAAATCTAAAAATTGCTTTAGCTGCCTTCTTTAAAACTTTCCACGCTCCCTTAAGTATTTTTCCCGCCAGCCTAAGTAGCCCTTTAAACATAGGTTTTAAAAGTTTACCTAATAATTTCAGGCCTTTTAAGAGCAATTTAAATAATGTTTTAACTATAGTTTTACCAAACGTAGCAAGAAACCCAGCTAAGGCTAGTAGCATGCCAAGGATCCCCTTCTTACCCTTTTTTGTTTCTTCTTTTGCCTCTTTATTAACTGTTCCTGCAGCAACCTCCGCTGGAGTACTTACCTTAGTTTTACCCTTTGCATCTTTCTCATACTTACCTCTTATCTTATAGTACGTTTCCCAGAATACACTTGTTTCATTTACTAATCGTTGTCTTTCGCCAGATGTCAGTCTAGGATTAGTAGCTTTTTTTCTATTGAAAGTTGAGGCATCTGACTCTATTACATTTTTAGCCACTAACCCATCACCACCATCATTAGCGTTAAGGGCATTTAGTTTACCTAGTACTTCTTGTAACACATATATATTTATTCATTGATACTACTATCAAAAAACTCAGAATCGATAGTTAGTTCAAAATCTTCTGAAGTTAAAATATTATTATTATAATCATTAATTGTCTCAATGAATGCTGAAACTTCATTATAGATACTTAATGGTAGCTTTTCAACCAACTCCATTCTTTCACTTATACGAATATCGGAAAAATCAATAACTTCGTCATCTATTTCTAGAGAAACAATAAATTTTAACAACTCTACGATATAAAGTAGACCTACTCCTTGTTTTAAGTCTTCAGATTCGCTATCTATATCTTGCTCTACCTTATTTAGTAAAATGTTCTCCTGCTTAAGGGTAGGTACTTTTAAATTTAGCTTTAAATTCTTATACTTTACTGAGCTTTTATCTTTTATTTCTAGAGGAATTTTTTTAATATTAGCAAGTATACGCTCGAGATCAATTCGCTCATCCCCATTTTTTATTTTACCACCTAGAGAATCTTTTCTTAACCCGATAACTATAGGTAATCTATCATAAATCTTTAAATTATCAATATTAGTACTATCCAATACTACCTTATTTAACGTTCTGCTAAAATTAATAGCACCCTTTAACCCATCTAAAGAAGAAGAAATAAGATCTTTTTGTTGTTTTATAGTTAGTGAAGTGATATCAATATCCTTTTTAAGTGATGGTAGGTATACTTGGCTTTTATCATCGGAAATTTTTTCTAATTTAGAAACAAATGAAGATACGTTTTTACTCATGATCTTATTTATCCGTTATTTTGATTTTGCAAATTTTCATTTTCTTTCTCTACTTCATCTTTATATAGCGAATAATAATCCTCTATCTCGAAATAATTGCAATTTAGCAAAAAACTTACATCCCCAATCCTTTTACTTAATACAAAAATTATTTCTCTATAATCACTATCAGACATACAATTAAAAATATTATATATAAACATTGGAGTAGAAGGATTTAAGAGATTTAGATCAATTTTTTTAATATCTAACGACGGTCTTTCTTGTATTACATTAAATTTAAACTTCAATTCGTTTTTATTAATAAACTTTTCTAGTAAATGAAACACGCTTTTAGGAAGCCTATTAAGTATGTCTTGCCTTTCTTCAGTTTCTAGCGATTGCATATCAATAGTTTGGTCGTCCATTTTAAGTTCTTTAATACAAGAAAAAATAAAATCCGTATTACCTAAATTAAATTCGTATGGATAATCAAAAGTAACGAATAGATCATCAACCTGCTCAGTAACTTCAATTTCATCAAAGCTACCTACATTTTTATTAATATAGTCTAAGCTAACATTAATATTACCTTTATTAGAACCTACGCTTATATTCTCCCCTACGCACTTTTCTCTCAAGATCATGTACGCTTTAAATTTTTCAGCTACGTTAAGATTTTTAGAGATAATAAATTGCTCTAAGAACTCTATATTCCCTCTAAGAGTGCTATCACTATACAACGTAAGGTTACGTATGTCTTTAAACAATACCTCCTTTACCTCTACCTCTCTATTATTAAGGTTAAATGTAAAGTTCATATAATATAATTAAGTCTGTCTATAATTTTTACAAGCGAATGTTACGGTCTTTTGAATATATTCACCAGGACCTCTTGTTAGGCTATAACCTTCACAGGTAGTTGGAAAAGCATCTTCAAACACGTAACCTTTTCGTCGCCTTAATCTATTATCATACTGTGTTAATGTGATGGTAGATTTAAGACCTTGATTGATTAACCCATCTATTCCTAGAGCTATAGTCCATGGTCTAAAAAATGTATGCTCCAAATCGGTATCAGTTTCTAAGAAATTAACTGTTATATTTCTAGTTAAGAAACTTTCACGTTGAGTAATACCATATCCAGGTAAAAACCCTCCTCTATTCTCTTGACCAAAGTCGCTAAAAGAAGATTGTTCGGAGGGGATAGTAACTTCAGAAGCAACTAAAATATCTCCGTTCCTACTAAAACTATTAGGTATCTGAGACGCTCTCCAAAATTCACCCCCTTTAGATAGAGCTTGATTTACTGCACCTATAACGTTACTTTCTATATTAACTTTCCAGAGAAATGGATGTGAAAGAAAGTATTTAGTATCGTTACTAAATGCCTGTAAGAAGGAATTTATTTCATTGGCCATTATATATATTTAATGGCTAATATCGATTAGCTAAAATCTCTGTAGAAGTGATATGCAAAAGTCGCTGTAAAGTTTAATATATCTCCTGTACCATCTGCTATACTATATCCAATATCACCAACATCTCTTACAGATGCACCTACTAATTCAATAGTTTTTATTGTAGTAAGATCTTTATTAATTACATCTAATGCAATAATAGATTCGTCGCCTGGCATGCCATATTGACCTGTAGAAGTTTCGTTGTTAAAAACATTGCGTGAAGCTAGTTCAAACTTAGATCTTAAATCTATGTTTTCATCATGGAAGAATTCAATTGAATAACCTGCAGCATTTGCGTAAGTAGATCTTCCCGGTACGTGAAACTCTTGACCGAAGTAGTTAACAGTCTTATCCTCAATCGTACGACCTGGTAATGCAGCTGTTTTAGCATATAGAAGATCAGTCTCACCATCAAATGAGACACCCTCAACATTGATCTGCTTTACTCTTAATAAAAAGTCTCTTGCAAATTGCTTTTCAGCTGCCCTTGAGAAGAAGTTTTGAATTGTAGTTGCCATAATAGTATTTAATTGTTATTTTGTATTAACCGATGATTTCTTCGAAGTTAGCGTCAGTTCTTGTAGCGTAGAAGTTAACTAAGATAAACTCAGCAGTTCTAACTGGCTTAATGTAAATATCTACTACCAATTCATTTGCGTCAATAACCTCTGGTGTGTTATTTCTTTCATCACAAACAATCAAGTAATCGTAAATACCTTCGTTATTTTTCGCTCTTTCGAATAGTGGGGTTAAAGTATTAATAAGTCTCTGTCTAGTAAACTCTGTATTTTGTTCAAATACGAAGAATCTAGAAGCTTTCTTAGTAGGTCTTTCAAGTGCTAAGAACAACCTTCTAACGTTAATTCTATCAAATGCACTTGGCTTCTTACTAAGTGTCTTTTGACCGAATATAACTTGACCTTGATTAGGGAAGCTTGCTACAGGGTTAATATTAGCCTTGTAAAGTTCATCTCTTTGCTTCTGGTTAGGATTAACTGCAAGATCGTTAGCGAATTGAATTAACCCTCTGGTAAATCCAGCTGGAGCAAACCATGGGAAGTTTGCAGCATCTGTTCTAGCCATTGCTGCACCTGCAAAGCCTGAGAATGGAACGAATACCTGTCTACCTGAAAAACTATCGTAAACTAACGGCCATTGTGCATAAACCGCTGCGTAAGAAGTATTTTCATTCTCAAACTGGTGGCGAATCGGCCAGTAAACATCTGTTTGGAAGTTTCTTAACTTGTTATCAAGAACTCTTGAATCTTCTCCTGTTACTAGAATCTGACGTAATACATCCGCTACAAAGATACAATCACCTCTCTGGCCTCCAAGGAATGGTGCTGTACAGAACCTTTCAAACTTATTAAAGATTGTAGAGTAGTTGTTTCTTAAATCTCTTGCATCTCCACCAATATCATTACTAGTGCGTAATCCATTAACAGCGCCTAATAGCTTTGTACTACTATTATACTCATCGTAATATGCTGTCTCAGCAGCAGAAGCAGCTGCATAAACTGTACCCAGTCCCCCTTCAACAACAACGTCAATATCGTATAACTCATCGTTACTAATTCCTTCTAACGCTCTATCTACTTTAGAAGGAATATCGCCTAAGACCTTGTCTGTGATTTTACTATTAACAAAAGCGCCTGCAGCGTAAAGATTTTCAGCTTTACCTAACTGCGCGTTAAGCTCTGTAAATTTAGAATTATCAATACCGGATATATTAGAGGCAACAGCCTCCAGCTGTGTAGTATTAACTCTTAACTTCTTAGTCGGCTTACCATCTACCATGGCATCGGAACCATTAAAGTAATTCGAAATATATGGATTAACTAGTAATTTAACGTTTCTTGAATTACTATCTCTCGTTTGGAGGAAGAATGGATTATTAGGACCTCCGGTAGGATTAAGTTGCTGTCTATAATAGTTAGCTGATCCTACCATACCTTCTTCAAGAACGTAATCTAGCTTAAATGCTTCATTAGCAAAGATCGATTTGCGAAGTTTAAATACTCCAACGTTCAGAACATCATCATCTTCTCTACCATCGATGTTGTAATCTGTGAGATTTTCCATTACTTCCGATACTGTATTGGCAGTACCACGTGGAGTTGCAGATAAACTAAATTGTAATACACCTTTAGGTACCGTTGTGTAATTGGTGAGAGTGCTAGATGCAGCTGCATCAACCGATTTAACATCTAAAATAGAATCGAAATTAGAGTCTGGATTAATGTTAGTATTATCAGCAATACCTAAGTAGTATCCTTCGAACTGGCTATTAATAGTTGTTTGAGCCTTATTAAGTACAACCAAACCAGCTTTTCCAATAGTACTTACATCAGCAAAGGAATCTTTAGCACCGGCAGTTGCCGACCAATCCCAGCCAGCACCTTCTGTCGCGCTAAGATATTGACTTTCAGTAAGTTCAAGGTGTGTAGGCTCTCCTAATACATATGTTCCTGATAATACATCTAAGTCAGTAGTAACTACTTGCTCAGTTGCAAAGTTAGTATTACCGCTTATCGTAAACGAGTTATCTGCGTTATTACTATAAGGGAAATTAACAGCTGGTGTAGATGTAGCCGATCCTCCAGAATCAACAGAACTAACACCAATGGTTACTGTACTACCGTCAGTTGTGATTGTGCCATAATTAGCAGCATCTGGTGCACTATCAAGCACGGGCTGAAGAACGGTTTTTACTCTAGCCGCTGCTGCAGCTTTAGTTAATGTCGCAGTAGGTATTGTAATAAGTACATCAGGTGCAGTAGAATAACCACCAGTTGCATCACCATTGTCTAATGTACTAAAGCCTACCGTGGATAAAGCACCAGTCGTGGATCTAAAAGAAAATGTAGCGCCAGACAGTGCGTTATTTACTGCGCCGGCATTAGGATATGTGAAAGTTAAATCATAACCACTAAGAGTACTACCCTCTGTAACTGGGTTGGTAACTGTTCTTACTGGATATACTAAGGCGGAATACTTGGATCCGAAACCATCACCACTACCAATTCCATATGGAAGTCTAGAAGCGTAAACATTACCTGGTGAATTAAGTAATTCGCTTATAGAGTAGTAAAAATATCTTTCTGCTGAATTAGTAGGAGTACCAAATACACGGTCTAACTCTTGCTTAGTAGTAATTTTTAAGACTTCATCCAAAGGTCCTTGCTGAGCAAATCCTGTAATATAAAAATTTGTACCTATATTCTGTGGTGCGATAAGAGATAAATCCGTTTCTCTTATTTCAACACCTGGTGAGGTGATAGTTCTTTGAGCCATAAAATTATTTATTTAAATTCGGCCCAAAAAACTCAAAAATCTACTAATTCAGTGTGAAGTTGTGAATAAACAAAGGTAAATCCGGAAACTATCTCATCTGTATTTTGATAGTCATAATCAATTGAATCGATAGATGTTGGAAATGCCTTGGTATAGGTAAATTTTATTCTGTCGTTATTAAATTCATCCTTTCCCTTTATTGTAAGGTTTGTTTGATAATCAGCAAAGTTTTTGTCAACATTAATTTCCCTAGCATTATATCTACCTTCTCTTTGATCATGTAAAAGATTTAACCAATTATATAAGACCCAGTAATTTTTATATTCATTATCAATTTTAAATTTAACATTTACAGGAGGGTATGAATTTTTTGAATGAGATGAAAGGTATAGTGTATTTCCAGCGTACCTATTTTCGACTGCGGGTACTGTTATTTCCGGTACTGCTGTGCCATATATTGAGAATTGTACAGAATCCGGTACTATAGATATGCTATCACTTTTAAAATTCGAACTAAATCGCTTATCCTTTAAAATTGGTGGTACGTCAAAAATTAAAAGAAATTTATCAGTTCTAGACTTATTAAGAATAGATTGAGGTGTAGCGTTTCTTGCCATGACTATATTTATTACTGAAGAGGGGTAAACCCATTCATTTCTAATTCTGCCATATCATCTTCCGCTTGATTATCACCCATACCAAATACAACAGGAGGCAGCATATTATTCGATCCTACTACTTCGTTATCTGAATATATAGAAGTCGCATCTTCAAAGTATTGAATACCATAATCCATAGGTTCTAATACTAGAGGCTTACCCATATCATCTAACTCTATTATTTCAAAGAAACGTTCTGTAATCTCCTTTTCTAATATGAATAGAGAATAAAGTGTAGCCATTACCTTATCATCATGATAACCTTGTCTTGCTTTCCAGGTTCCATTAGGATATCTAACGAACGATTTTAATTCTTTGAGCGTTTCTTCATCCCGAATAGTAACAGAACGCGCTTCATTAATATAATAGCGCATATTAAGAACACCTTTATATTTAGTGTTTGTATGCGCTATCATACCTTGCATTACCTTTCTCCTATGCGCCGCAGCATTTCCATATGATACAAGCTTTTCATAACCATAGTCGTTTGCCAATCTATCTACCACTTGCGCCCCAGGTCCATTTCTCTCTATTAAAGCTAATGGAGAACCATAGTTACGTAAAATAGAATATACCTTATTAGTATATTCTGCTGGAGGTATCTTATTATTATTATAGCATGCTACTTGTCTAATATCTCTTAAATCAGTAATATCGAATATTTGAATTACGGAAGAATCAACTCCTACACCTTCTGCCGTATCCACCCCTGCAGCGTATACTCTAGAGGAATCTGCTTCTTCCCAAATTTTATAATGACCATCATCTAAAACTATTTTTGGTTCGCAAACCTGCGTCTGCATCTTTTCAAATAACTCATCATCAATAGAAGATTCACCTGAATTTATAAACTGACAACAAAATTCTTGAAGCCAAGCATCATGTGAGCCTATAGCTTGTTTAGTATTATTAGCCCATACCTCATCTCTACCTGGTACCTCATCCCATAAAATTCTATCATAAGCCCAACCATTTTCACCAGACTCAGCACCAGCATATAATTTATAAAATAGATTATCAGTACCGTTAGCAGTTGAACAAACAAATACCTTAGACTTTTTAGAAGATGTAATAACCGGAAAGACCGACTTCCAAAACTCTTCTACTAAGTGAGGCTCAATAAATGCCATCTCATCAATAACAAGGCAGTTGACAGATTGACCACGAGCAGCTGTACCAGTAGTAGTTGTAATACCAATACGTGATCCATTCTCTAACGTCATAGATGTCTTAGCATATTCCTTTACTGGGGATTTTAACCAGTTAGGTAACTCCTCATAAGCCATTCTAATTCGTTGGAAGATTTCTATCGCGGTCGCCTCTTTGTTAGCTACTAATAATATTCTCTGATCACTATTAAAGATAGCCTGCCATAGAATATAAATGGTCATCATAGTCGATTTACCTATCTGACGTGAAGCTAGTTGAATAAAGAATCTATTGTCTCTCATCTTTCTAAGAGCTCTCTTTTGAGCTTTATACAACTCAATCTTTTCACGACCTCGATCTAGGTTGACAATATAAAAGAAATTTTCCGCAAAGTATAAAATGTTTTTATGCGCTTTTGTTAAAGCTTTTACTTGTTCTTTGGTATATTCGCCCTTCCAATTAACGTTGGGTAAGTTTTTATTACCCATATAATACATATTATCCTGCTGAGGCATGTAAAATATTTATCTCTAGTATAAATAATTGTATGTCTAAAAACAATGATCTCACTAATCTAGGAGAAATTTATAGTGATGTTTTCAATAAAGTTGTTGTAACTGAGCAAAAAGTACCAGAAGGTGAAGTAGGAAACGCTGATTTAGAAAAGCAAGGTGGTCCTGAAGAAAAGGGCGGCTTTAAAGAATCAGAGAATGATATTACCAAAATAGGTAAAAAGAATAACAACTATAATGTTCGTGGCTACTCTTACGGTGATGGTAACGATCCTGGCTTAGGGTGTGATGGTCCATTACCTACAGGTAAGGGAAATGCTTATTCTGGAATCGTTGGTGAGGAAGACGAAGAAGACAATGAAAAACCAGACTATATTGATCTAGATAAAGATGGTAATAAGAAAGAGTCTATGAAAAAGGCTGCTAAGGATAAAGAAAAAGAAGAAGAAAGTGAAGAAAATTCAGAAGAAACAGAGAAAATTGCAAAGGAGAGCCTAAATAATTTTATGGCGACTAAATCAGTATTCGATAAACTTTATGATAAGGTGATGGTTAACGAGAATTTTCCTTTTGCAGACGAAGCAGCAGAAGATGATCTCGATGCACTTGGATTAGCAGATGCAGAAACAGATGCAGAAGCTGGAGATGGTGAAATTACAGTTACTTTAGATAAGGAAATGGCACAAGCTCTTTGCGATGTTCTTCAAGCAGCAATTGGTGATGAAGGAGAAGGTGAAGATGAAGACGCAGATCCAGAAGATGGTGAAGGTCACTACGGTGATGAAGAAATGGAAGAGTATGAAGAAGATGAAGAAGGTACTCCCACTGCAATGAATACTCACTATAATGATGGTAAGAACAACAAAGTAGGCAATCTTAAAGCTAAAGGAGCTGCTTCTGCAAAAGGAGCTTCTGGAAAAGTTGATCCGGGTTCATCAATGAACACTCATTATAACGACGGAAAGAACAATAAAGTCGGTAATCTTAAAGCTGGTCAAGGAGCTTTCGAATAAAGATTAGCAAAGCTTAACAATAAAGTAAAGCCTGGAGGTACGCCTCCGGGCTTTTTTTAATAAATATATTTATGAAAAGCTTTAAAAAATTTTTTGAATACTATCAGGGAGAAGAGCTTTTAAAATTTAAAGTAGGTAATAAGGATCCTAACAGACTCGGCTTTGATAAAAAACATCTAACAACTCAAAATAAAGATTACAAGCATAAAAATCACCATGTTAGTAATCTGATGAAAGGGTCGGCGTCTCAAATAAAACTTATGGGGTTACCTCTTCAACATCTCCTCAAAGATTATGAAGTAGAATATATACCCGGACAAACAAAAAGCCTAGGAAATTCAAATATTGAGTGTAAAATGTATGAGGATGAAGAGGGTAATAGTTGCGGGATAATAACAAGAAAATAATATGTCAATCTGTAATGAAAATAGGTTAAATTGCACGCCAGAAGAAGTTCTTGCTGCTACAGCTATACCCAACTGCGGTAAGTTTGTTAACCCATCTAATTTACAAGCAGAGCAATTAGTATATGATCAAGCCTTTAATGATCTTATTAATAATTTTGGTTTGCCGGTAGATTATTATATTAATACTTTTAATTTATCAGCAGCAGATCTTCTATATGGAGAAGACACAACAAAGAAATTTCAAGGACCGTTATCAGGGATTCAAATGTATGTTGAACTAGATGACAGTGCTATTAGTTTAACAAAATTTGGTTTCGACGCTGGTGATGAATTTACAGCTTATGTGCATATAGATACTTTTACAACAGCAGCATCTGCATATTTTGATTATTCTTCTGTAGGTCAATCTATTGAACCTAAAGCTGGAGATATAATAGATTTAACAGTATTGGGTTGCGATAGACCCAATGATAGAGGGTCTGTTCTTTATGAGATTACTGAAAGAATGGATCAAGATGTTACAGCACTTAACCCAGTCTTAGGACATTATGTTTATAGATTGAGAGGTAAGCGTTATGACTTCTCATTTGAAAATGGTTTATCTTCTGAAAAGGTAAACGAGCAGATATATGATAATTCATTTAGTGGTACGCTTTCAACAACATTAGTTGATCAACTAACTTCTGACGGTAAGACTTACCCTACTGAAGAAGATCCTTATGACATTGACGTAGTGTCGAAAGAGGATGTTTTTGATATGAGTACTAATAATACTGATATATACGGTGATTATTATTAATAGTTAGATAAATATGTATAATGGCTGACTCTTCAACATCTTCTGGTCAAAATAGATCATATGTAACAAATGATGGACGTGCTTCTACTTTCGGAAGAAGTTTGGTTCAATATATTCAGAATAGACTTCCATATGCTGGTGCTACAGAAGACGATTCTTTAAATCCAAAGTATAAGATATTTAAACAGACAGGGATGAGAAGGGCTGATGCCCTTGTTAAGACTTCTGTATCTTCTTCTAATCCATATAATTCCACCCCTATAGGTGACTTTGGAAAGGACACTTCTTTCGGCGATGTAATGTATGCTAACTTATCACCAGATAAGCCAGGTAGATTACGTGATTATAAAATAATGGCGGCCTACTCTGAAGTGTCAGATGCTTTGGATGAGATATGCGATGAAATCATTAATGTAGATGATAGTGGTGATGTTGCTAAACTAATGTATGATAATATTGATCTTTCAATTGATGAGAAGAGTGAGATTGATAAAGAGTTTAGTAAGTTTATAGAGTTTTTCGATCTTAAAAATAAAGGGTGGACGTTCTTTAGACAATTACTTGTAGAAGGTGAAGTATTCTTTGAATTAATAGTTCACGAAAACTATACAAATGAAGGTATATTGGGTGCTATTAATATACCAGGTGAGATAATTGACCCGGTATACAATAATATACAAAATATGCTAGTTAAAGGTTTTGTATATAAAAAGCCTATCTTTAGTGTTACTGATCCCTCTAAGGTAGAAAAGACAGAAATGATTCCTATGGAAGAGAATCAGATAGTATATGTCAATTCAGGTGTTTATAATGAGACAAAAAACTTCGTTACTCCGTTCTTGGAAAATGCTAGAAGGCCATACCGTCAACTATCTCTTATTGAAGACGCTATAGTCATTTATAGATTGGTAAGAGCTCCAGAACGTCTCGTATTTAACGTAGATGTTGGTAATATGGCCCCGCCTAAAGCAGAAGCATATTTAAGAAAGTTAATTCAGAACTACTGGGCAAGAAAAACATTTGATGTAGACCAGACTAGTGTGGTAAATAAGTTTAATCCGCAGTCAATGCTTGATGCATTTTGGTTTGCAAAGCGTCAGGGGTCTGAAGGTACATCCGTTACTCAGCTACCCGGAGGCGCTAATTTAGGTGAGCTAGCTGATTTAATGTACTTTATTAAGAAGCTTTATAGGGCTCTTAAAGTACCATCTACAAGATTAGATCCTGCTGATCAAGCATCAGCTGACGGATCTACCATGTTAAGAGAGGAGCTTAAGTTTGCTAAATTTGTAGTTAGACAACAGCAAAGATTCGCTGCAGGGCTTAAGAGAGGCTTCTTTACTCATCTCAAGATGAGAGGTATTATTGATAAGTACGATATACAAGAAAATAATTTGGAAGTTATTTTTAACGTACCTACTAACTTCTACGAATTAAGAGAAAATCAAAAGCTAGAGCTTAAAGCTGCTAACTATAATAATTTAGCTGCGAACGAATATGTATCTGCAACTTATGCGCAGAAAAAATATCTTGGATGGAAAGATAAAGATATTCTCGCTAACAGAGAGTTCTTAAGAAAGGATATGGAGCTTCAATGGGAATTAGCTCAAATACAAAACGCAGGTCCGTCATGGAAGGAAGCTGCTGCAGCAGAAAGTATTGCTGCTGAGCCTGGTGCCGGTGGCGAGGGCGGCGGTGTAGCTGCAGGTGATGTCGGAGATGCAGGTGATGTTCCTGAGTTTGGTGGAGGAGAAGCTTCAGAGGCTCCCCCTGAAGCTGCTGAGCCAGCTGAACCTGCTGCTGAGGTTTAATTACCGTCATCAAAGATTAATACCATTCTTGGTCCTGTCTCGAGAATTTGTATTAACGTACCACCAGATGGTACTGTAGCTGTCATAAATGTTGAAAGATACTCTGCTGACATTAAACCGCCAGTTACGGGTGGAACTATTGTTGCTGAAAGTGGCATATCAATATTTAATATAAAGCATATTTTTTTCTCCTATATTTTTATTTTTGTATGACTAAATAATGGTATGGCTCTAGCGTGTGAAATTACCCCTCTTTCAGCTTTTTTATCTACAAATTTAAATAATAAAATTGAAACTTTTGATAGGCTGGGTGATAGAATTAAAAGATCATTAGGTTACCCTTTAGTTTCTTTAGAAATTCATACTGATCAACTTAGGGAGAATATTCAAATCGCTGTTGAATATTTTACAAAATATGCAGGATATACTAGGGAGTATATGATATTTGATTCTAATTTATATGAACTGAATAAAGGTATTCGTTTAGATCTATTGTATACTTTAGCTAATACTGATTTAGATACTAATGCTAAGAAGCTAGCTGGTACTAATCCTCTTGGACCTAGTTCTGAATTTTATGTTGAAACTCCAGAAACTATTTTCACAGCAACTTCATCTATATTATCAGCATCATTTGCAGCATCCCCGACCCTTTCTTCAACATTTACTGAGGGTATAGATCAGTTTGAATTATTTGATAAGTCACTTTATAGTTCTATTACGTCGTTTAATAGTTCATTATCTTCAGCTTTTAAAGAAAATAAAAGAAAGACATTATCATTAGAAGGTACAAATACAGAAGCAACTACTTACCAAAATGTATATGATTACGATGTAATGGATTATAGAAAGGTTATATCTGTTACAGATTTTGAAGAAGGTTCATCTACTGGTATTAATACATTATTTACACTAGAACAAACATTAGCTCAACAAACTTACTTTAGCTACGCATTAGGTAATTACGGATTTGATCTTGTTTCATGGTATACAATGAAGGAGTTTTTGGATACACGAGAAAAGGTACTTGCGTTAAGAAAAGATTTACAATTTGATGAGCGTACTCAATATTTAAGAATGTACCCGCAACCTAAAAAAGATAGATTCTATGGTGTTATATCTTGTTATCTTGAAAGACCAATTAGGGATATTATAAAAGAGCAGTGGGTATATGAATATGCTTTAGCTTTAAGTATGATTACAATAGGGAGGGTAAGAGGTAAGTTTGGTAGCGTTAATCTACTAGGAGGAGGAGCACTAAATTCGGATATGTTAGCTGAGGGTTCGACAAAGAAAGCAGAGCTTGAGCAAAAACTACTTGAAGGTGCATCTCCTGGAATGGGAGATAATGACCCTGCTCTCTTTATTGTAGGGTAATGAAAAAAAGAACAAAATGGCGACAGGGGGAATTTGTACCGAAAAATAAGGATAAGTTTATTGGTGCGAAAGCTACATATAGATCGGGCTTAGAGCTTAAGTTTTTTAGATTCTGCGATAACAACAAGAACGTACTAAAATGGGGAAGTGAGAATGTTATTGTACCATACACTAGTCCCTTAGATGGTAGAGTTCATAGATATTTTGTTGATAATTACGTCGTAATAAGAGAGGGTAAAGATATAAAAAAATATTTAGTAGAGATTAAACCGTCTAAGCAAACTAAACCTCCTCAAACAAAATATAGAAAAAAGCAACACCTATTATACGAGCAAAAAAATTATGTTATTAATCAAGCTAAGTGGGAAGCGGCAAGAAAATATGGTAAAAAACGAGGGTTAACGTTTATTATACTAACTGAAAAAGAATTAATTTGACTTTTTAGTTACTATTGTATAAATAATTGTATGTCTCTTAAGCTTAATTTGGTCGTTGAAAAACCAGACGTGACCGACGAATTCGAATATATCGAAGAAGAAACTAATAAAAATTCGCCATCTAACCTTTACATTAAAGGACCTTATATGATGGCAGAGGGGGTAAATAGAAATAACAGACTTTACCCTAGGGAAGAGCTAGAAAGAGAAGTAGCTCGTTATAATGAAGAAATGGTTGTACCAGGAAGAGCTATGGGAGAGCTTAATCACCCTACTTCTGCTGATGTGGACTTAGAGAGAGCTTGTCATATTGTAACAGAAATTACTCAAGATGATAATGTTTTTTACGGAAAGTCTAAAGTTTTAACAACTCCTTGTGGACAAATAGTACGTGCCCTTATAAATGATGGTGTAAAAGTCGGTATGTCTTCAAGAGCATTAGGTACATTAGAAGAAGGTAGTAATCATAATACAGTTAAGAACATGAAGTTAGTAGCTGTTGATTGTGTAGCTGATCCTTCTTACCCAAAAGCTTTTGTAAATGGTATACTTGAATCTAAACAATGGGTTTTAGCTGATGATGGTAAGTATGAAGAACTATACGATAATTTCGAAGAAAGCGTATCTAAACTACCTAAGAAGGATATAGATAGATTTTTAACAGAGAGAATCATAAGTTTCATTAATAAACTCTAATAAATACTAATATGGAAGAAAAAAATAAAATTTCTAAGTTTATAGAAGAACTTTCCAACAAAAATTACGCTCAGGCGAATAAATATTTGAAGAGCGTCATTGAGGACAAGATAAAATCTAGAATCGATACAGCAACAGAAAAACCACTCTTTTAATTATGAATAACGAATTATTACCAAAAGAACTCCAAGAAGTATTAACAGAAGACTCTGTAAATGCTATTGAGACCGCGATCAAGGAAAAGGTCGAATTATCAGTAGAAGCTGCTTTAACTAACCAAGATGAGCTTTATGCTGAAAAGTTGGAAGAGTTGGTAGCAGCAATTGATAAAGATCATACAGATAAGCTTAAGAGAGTAGTAGAGGCAGTCGATACTAGTAATGCTACAAAGCTTATACATGTTGTTAAAAAGTACGAAAAGGAAATTAACGAAGATGCTTCTAACTTTAAAGAGTCATTAGTAGAGTCTATTTCTGATTATATTGAAGAATATATTGATGAGTCTATTCCGGTTGCAGCAATTGAAGAAGCAACCAAGAATAGAACAGCTTCTGAAGTACTTAGTAATTTAAGAAATGTATTGGCTGTTGACTCTACATTAATGAAAGAGTCAGTTAAAGGCGCTGTTATGGAAGGTAAAAATACTATTGACGATCTTACTGCAAGACTTAATGAAGTTGAGAAAGAGAACAACCTTCTCAAAGAAGCTTACAACTCAACACAAGCTGACTTATTCTTAGAGAAGAAGACTTCTGGTTTACAAGACAAGAAGAAAGAGTATCTTAGAAAAGTGTTAGGTGATAAGTCACCAACCTTTATTAAAGAGAATTTTGATTACACAGCTCGCTTATTTGATAAGAAAGAGCAAGAACGAATTGATGTAATTAAAGAAGAGGCATTTACAAACCGTAAAGTAAAGGCTGACGCACCAAAAGTTATCGAAGAGAAGATCGCTCCGGTAACTAACCCATATCTTTCGGAATTACAACGAATGAAGTAATTTTTAACCCCGAACAATGAGGTGCTAGTCACCTGAGTATCTTGGGATTTATTCCCATGTAGGTCGAAAAGAAAGGAAAATTAATTAAATTATGAATAAACCACAATCATTTATTGATAGAGATAGAGCAGACGCACTTCTAGAGAAGTGGGCTCCTGTTCTTGATTATACATCTGATAGCGTTAAGGCTATTGAAGATGACCACACCCGCTTAAATACTGCTGTTCTCTTAGAGAACCAGGAAAAGTGGTGCATTGAAGAATCTTCTTCCACTGGAGGAGGATCTCTCGGTCAGGGTGCGACTGTGTCTAACACAATCTTTAACCCAACCGGTCAGACTAGTTCTGGCGATACCTATGCACAAGGTGATGCTCGTTTACCAAAAGTCTTAATCCCGATGATTCGTCGTACGTTTCCTGAGCTTATCACTAACGAAATCGTTGGTGTACAGCCTATGTCTGGTCCTGTTGGACTTGCATTCGCTCTTCGCTACGCTTACCAGTCCGATACCTTAGGTAACGGCGTTGACGGTAAGGGTGCGACTCCCACTGGACCTGGCGTTGGGCCAGGCAATAGTGCGAGTTATAGCGGTGCAGCTGGACTCCCTAACACCGAAGCAGGTTATCAATTACTTGATACTCGCTTTACTGGTGCTTCCTCAAGCCAATTAGTTGGCGGTAACGGTTGGGATTTTGCTGAACAAGACAAAGGTGTAGCTCAGATACTTTCTGCTTTCGAAATCACTGGAAACATTCCTCAAATGGAGGTTAAGTTCGAGAAAACAGCCGTTGAAGCTGGTACACGTCGTTTAGGCGCGCGCTGGTCGGTTGAACTCGAGCAGGACCTCAAGAACATGAACGGAATCGATATTGATGCTGAAATCACAAACGCTATGTCGTATGAGATCCAAGCTGAGATCGATCGTGAAATGCTCATGAGAATGATCCAAGCTGCCTTAGGTAGCAATCGTTTCTCTACCTGGTCACCTGCTTCTGCAGATGGTCGTTGGTTAGTTGAGCGTAATCGTGATTTCTATCAGAGATTAATCATTGAGGCCAATCGTATTGCTGTACGTAACAGAAGAGGCGCTGCCAACTTTATTGTTGCAACTCCTCGTGTATGCGCGATTCTTGAAATGCTCCCTGAATTCCAGTGGGTACCTGTTCAAGGTGACGTGAATACACAACCTGTTGGTATTGCCAAGGTTGGTTCAATTGGTGGAAGATTTAACGTTTACCGTGATACTCGTACAGAAGTTCAAAATACCAATGAATACACAGGTTACTATACTAACCCTGCTGGTTCTGGTAATGGTATTGAATATGCACTCCTTGGTTACAAGGGTCCAGAATTCTACGATACTGGTATCATTTACTGTCCGTACATTCCTGTCATGGTACAGAGAACAATCGGCCCGAATGACTTCGCTCCACGTGTAGGCTTGCTTACTCGTTATGGCGTCGTCGATAATATCTTCGGGGCGGATCTCTACTATCATGTCATACTTGTGAATGGACTTGGTGAATCGTTTACACCAGGCTCTCAGTCTGTATACTTCTAAGATACAACTATCAAGCTAAAATTAAAGCAGTAGGGCGAAAGTCCTACTGCTTTTTTTATTATATGATATAAATAACGTTATGAAGTTTTTGAGACTTATTGAAGCATTTAAAGAAACTGTTACATCAGCTGAAAAGCTATTTCTTAAATTTATTGAAAAACGTAAGCAAGGAGCTGCTAAGACTGCCGCAGCAAGTAAGAAGAAAGGTGGTTACGCTTTACCATCGTTCTATCACTTTAATGCTAAAGCGAGACCTTACGCTGAGTGCGAGAAACACTATGACGATGTAAAGTATGTAGAGCAAAAAGCTGAGGAGATATACAAGGGTCTAAAGGATTGGAGAAAAATGTCACAGAAGAAGTTTCAAGAAGAAACTGGTAAATTAGAAGTATATGGTGAAGTATATATTCGTAAAACTAAACTTAACTCTTTAAAAATAGATTGACCCTATAAATTAAAAAAGCCGGCATTAATGCCGGCTTTTTTGTTGTACTACTGCTTGGGTGTCTTTACATGGGGTACTGTAACATCATGTAAGGTAAAATGTCGCATACTAGCATCTGAATATCTTTCAGGGTTAATATCAATACCACCTCTACGTGCATATAGACATCTTACAGCTAGCTTATCTGGCTCAAGTATATCATATAAACGCTTGTAAATAGTCTCACAAATCTCCTCATGGAAGTGACATTCATCTCTAAAAGAGACAATATATTTAAGTAGTGAAATAGGATCAACAGCCTTATCACCTTCAATTTCAATATACACATCACCCCAATCAGGTTGTGAAGTTACACGACAGTTAGACTTAAGCAATGCACTATGATAACGTACTACATCTACATCATTCTGAACAGTTACGAGTAGTTCTGGTGTCTCTTGATAGACAGTAAACTCCAAATCGTCGATAGGATACTCTTCTTCAAGAGTAATATGACTAAACTCACGGTAGTTATGACCCCATTCATCATTTGCAGTTGTAACTTCGCTAAGTACATGCTCGTTAGTATCAACTCTTACTTCAACATTACGTTCAAGTAACTCTGTAAGATCAGCTTGCGCATTTCGTTCAATAGTCTTTAATACTTCTTCTTGAGTTTTTCCAAGCTTAGTCATATTAAAGGAGTTAAAATATAGCTTAAAGGATTTAGACTCGACGATAAATTCACTATCACAAGGAATATAAACCTTCGCAATACCTACTACAGGTAATCCATGATCTGTAAGTCCGGATACTTCATACGCGTTCCAAGTATCACCTCCTTCGAAAGGTAGATTATCATCGTCAATATCTAGATGCGTTCTATTAGACGCTCTAGGCTCTCTTACTAAAAGCTCTGGATCGTACGTATCTTTATATTGAGACGATTGACCCAAATGCTTACTAATATTACTATTGTCTAGTTCTTTTAATGCCATAACTTAATTAATTTTAATATCTAACCCTCGTTCTTCAAGAGTTTCTTTTACAATTTTTAACCTTTCTTCCACCGTACCTGATAAGGTAACTACATTATCAAACCCATTTAAATACTCTTCAAATAATTCAATAATATCATTTCTAAAATTTATATCAGCAGAACGTTCACCATCATCTACCAGCGGAACATCATGAGGATTCGTATAAAATATAACATCGTACTTATCTACTAAATGAGTATATACTCTCAATGCAGCATCGTATATAACTGTACTCACTTTATTTTGCTTAGCTAACCAATCTGTATATACAATACCATCAACAGCACACCTATCTAAGATAGTATGCTCAGCATACGTTTTACGATATACGTTTTCTATATGATCATTCATAATCATATATTGCGTAAGATCACCGCCATCCTCGTTGATAGGCATATTGAACTTACGCTTAATCTTTCTAGTTACTTCATCTACAATAAAAATATCAGGATTATTATCCTTTAAGATATTAAGCAATGTAGACTTACCAGTACTTTGAGCTCCAGAGAATGATATCAGCATCTTTTAATTATATCTGTTGTTTTTAAAAAATCAATCCATGCTACTAGAGAAGTACCTTTTAATCCTCTATATACTTCATCGAGAGTCTTCATGGTATTAAATCGTTTTACTTCAGAAACTATCTCCCCACTATCGACCTCAGGTACAACCTTATGAACAACACTACCGTAGTAAGTATAGTTGCCATCATTAAACATACGCTCTTGCGGATCCTTCCCTTTCAGCTCTGGGTAGTCAGTAATAAGACCGGGATGGCCATTATAAATTGTATATATGTTACAAATACTCTCTGGTACGATACGTAACCATCCATGTAGGGTAATAAACGAATCCGGATCAGCTATATTGTGAAGGAAGTTAGCAGTTTTTGCTTGAACGTTATTAACTACTTTGATTCTAGATTTACCGCTTAATCCGGATAATCCCCTACTGTGAAGCTCGCGTATTTGAGGATGCCACTTTGACTCATCACTATTATTAGTAACTATAATATCCGGCCACCTATCGAAATGTAAAGCGAGATCAACGACCTCGCTTCCTGTCTGCGAGAATAAAGCTATCCATTTCTTCATAGATACTTCAATGATAAGAAGTTAATCATTAAATGCAACGTATTATCGGTAATAATAAGTAGCCACATAGCAAGAAAATCAGGTGTCTTCTTGCAATAACCGAAGTGAGATAAGTCACCATTTTGAGGCCAATGACTTCTCGGAGCAAGAAAGTTCTTAAGCTTTGCAACATGCTTAGCTAAACTATATCTATCAATAATTAAATGCGTACCGAATATAACAAGCCAAGCATTAAGAGAAGGTTGTAGTAATAAGAATGGTGTAGAGTAAACTAGCGCGTGAATAAATGCGGCAAAATGGCATTTCGCTTTATTAGCTGCCATCCAACCTGACTGAAGAAGATAGTCTCCAATCAAATGTAATATTAACTGACTCATGAGTCTACTATTATTATATAGAGTAAAATCTACTTTTCAACTAAATAATTTAAATGGATGAATTTTTACAGGTGGCTGAGAAGGTGGGATTTCCGATTGCAGGAGCCTTAACTGCCGGGTTCTTTATTTTTATAATTCTTAAATTTATTCTAACCGAACTTACCGGTTCTATAAAAAGTCTTAATAATTTAATAACAGGACTAGTAAATAGAATTGATACAATGAATAATGATATTGTTAAAATAGATACTCTTATATCGGTAGCTTTTAACAAAAAACCAAACTTAGAAAGGTTAGCTGCAGCTGACGGCAAAGAGGACTCGCGTAAAGACTAATGGACTCGGTAGTAGATATGGTAAGCAAGTATGGCTTTCCAGTCATAGCAGCTTGCGGCTTAGGGTATTTTGTATACTACATATGGAAGTGGGTAACAACAGAAATAAAGCCTGTAATTGAAGAGACTACCGGTAAGTTAATAGGTTTAATTGATAAGGTTCGTATGTTAGATAACGATATGATAAGACTTACGATGAAAATAAATCTTATTACAGAGGAAAAGACCCCTAACCATCGTACAAAAAATAAATAACTATATGAAGGCATTACTTATAGCACTCATGATAACATCAGCAGCAGCCGATCAATTAACATTTAGATTTAAATCACCATCGTTTAATGGTGTCGGTTATAGCTCACATAAAATTAATTTAGAAAATATTTCGGCTGCTAGAAAAAAGACTATTAGAGATGAAATTAAATCATTAGAGATTCAAGCTAATTTAGCTTCTCAACGCACTCCCTTAAATGTATTTATGACTAATTTACAGTCCCGTATTTACTCTGAACTCTCTAAGCAAGTTACAGAACAACTATTTGCAGATACAAATAATGAATCAGGTGCATTCGATCTAGACGGTAATACTATTTCTTGGTATAAGTTAGCAAATCAAATTAATCTTACTGTAACTGATACAGAAGGGAACCTTACAACTATATTAATTCCTATTGGTTCTCTCTTACTACCGGAGCCTCCTGCTAATGAAACAACTTCTAACAACTAGCCTTTTAAGCTCTTTTTTGCTTTTAGGTGGTTGTAGTTATATTTACAAGGATGTAAAAGAATCACCTGCTATAGCCCCGACTCCGTTAAAATCAGAGCTGGCTGAGCTACCCGTATTAGACGGCGCATCTATCTATATAGGTGTATCTGACTTTAAAGATCTAACAGGTCAGCGAAAACAATCAGATAATTATGCAAGCTTTTCCTCAGCTGTAACTCAAGGAGCTGAAGCTTGGTTAATTGAATCTTTACTAGAATCAGGAAATTGGTTTAAAGTATTAGAAAGAGGTCAGTTAGATAGTATTATGCGCGAACGTGCAGTAGTACAACAAACAAGAGAAGACTTTACAGAAGAAGATGATACAGGACTTCAACCTATGCTTTTTGCTGGGTTACTCATACATGGAGGCATTATTGGATATGATACTAATTACGTTACTGGTGGTATAGGAGCTTCTTATCTCGGGTTAGGAGCAGCAGAACAGTATAGAAAAGATGTAGTTACTGTTTCTATAAGATTTGTAAGTACATTAACTAGCGAAATACTTCTATCTTCAACTGTATCAAAAACTATATATTCTGTATCGTTGGGCAGTGATGTTTTTAAATATGTTAAAAATGATATTAATCCATTAGAAGTTGAATATGGATTTGCTAAAAATGAAATGGTTTCTGTGGCTACTAGAGCTGCTATTGATTTAGCTATTATTAATATTATTAATAAAGGGGAGAAAAAGAAAATGTGGAAGTTTGTAAATCCCCCTGCGGAAGCAAAATAAACTGGTATTTTTCTATAAATATTAGTATGAAGATAAAAGTATTCTCTCTCAGTATACTTGCCTCTACAGGCTTGGTTTTTGGTAGTAATGAAATTTACCTAGACCAGATTGGTAGTGCAGGTGTTTTTAATATATCGCAAATTGGATCTGCAAACAAATTAGGTGAAGGTACAAACCGGTCACGGATTGAAGGTGAAGAGGTTATATTTAACGTAGCTACTATCGGTAATCAAAACTTAGTAGATATTGATTCAGTTGGTAACGAAGAAGAAGTAAATCTTCAAGTTGAGGGAGATGCTAATGAGGTAATATTAGCTCTTGAAGGAGATCAAAACACTGTAAATACCTTTGTAGCAGGTGATTCTAATAATGTGTTAATTGCAGGTAATCAGGAAGATTCAGAAAAAGCTTCTGTTAATAACGGCGTAATTAATCTTAATGTAGAAGGTGCTTCAAACGATGTTGAGTTACTTCTTTTTGATACTTCTTATACCTTTACGGATTACTTTATCGGAGGATCTTTAAACACTATTAGTTCTTATCAAGAAGGTCATGGTGGTTTGATTGGTCACTCGCAATTAGTTGATGTTTACGGAAGTAGTAATAATTTATTAATATCACAAGTAGGTTCTGAGAGTCAATTCATAGAACTTTCTATTCTTGGAAATGAAAACAACTATCAAATATACCAAACCGATGGTGGGTTTGATCCAACATATATGCCAGAGCAAACTGATAATTCAGTTACTCCAGTTAATGACTACTCCAATCCATCAGGCCCTCCTCATGATGGTCCGCCTCAAATCCTCGTTAATCCTTAGTATATTAACTTGCTTATTAAGTAGTAGCTTAGCTGAAGTTGGTAACGTAACTGCTCAAACAAGAGCAGCTCAAATAACTCGTAAGGGTGATAAGATTTTAACAGAAGTTGATACTCCTGTTGAAATGCGCGATCTCATACAAACATTAAAAGGTAGAGCTGATATAAAGTTTGTAGATGATACTAAAGTAAGTGTTACTGAGTATTCTAAACTTATAATTGATGAGTTTGTTTATAACCCAGAGAAAAAAACAGGTAAACTATCTCTTAAAGCTGCGTTAGGTACTATCAGATATTCATCAGGTAAGATAGCTAAAAATTCTAGAAAAAATGTAAAGATAAAATCACCTACCGCGTCGGTATCTGTTAGAGGTACAGATTTTACTATGAACGTTCAAGAGGACGGGGCAAGTAGTTTTATACTTTTACCTTCAACAGATGAGGCAGGTAAAAGTTATGTCGGGTCAATTGATGTATCAACATTAGGAGGTACAGTAACTCTTAATCAAGCATATGAAGCAACTACAGTAACAACTGCTATAGCTCCTCCTACACCTCCTCAAGTTATACAGCAAGATGGCCCTGCTGAGCCTAAAAAGAAAAACAATAACGATAATAATGAAAATAATAATAACGCAGGAGATAATGAAGATGACAAAGAAAATTTTGATGATATAAAAATTAAAAGAAAAGAAAAACAACTAATGAATACTTTTTTAAAGATGGAGGATGGTAGATATGTATTCTTTTCTAAAGATAAGGATAATATGATATCATTAATTGTTGAAGATGGTAGTAATGTTACTGTTAATTATGATAATAAAGGTAGCATTATAAATGCTAAATTTAACTCCGGTAACAATGTTCAATTTAATATAAAACAACAATGAAGATCTTTAACCTAAAAAACTATGCTATATGCTTAGTAGTAACTATAATATTTACTTGTTTGCGTATACTCGACCCTTTCTTTATAGAAACAGCAAGATTAAAAGGATTAGATTATTATCAAAATAATCAAGAAAAGGTTAAGTCTGAAAATATTGCTATAATAGAAATAGATGAAGATAGTTTAGATGAATACGGGCAATGGCCTTGGAAACGTGATCTTATAGCACAGGGTATAATAAAGGCTTATGAAAGTGGAGCGCAATTGGTAGTAGTACCTATTCTATTTGCTGAAAAAGATAGATTAGGAGGAGATAAAGAGCTTATAGAGTTGTTGACTGAAGCACCGGTTATTATTGGTCAATCAGCAAGTACAAGAGGTAAAGGAGATCCAGTACCTAGAGGGTTAGCTACTATAGGAGAAAGTTTAGATGGTTGGTTGTTTGATTACCCTGAAGCTATAGGACCTGTAAAGGAGCTCGGAGAAGTTGCTGCTGGTGTAGGTATGGTACTTACTGCTCCTGAGTTAGATGGAGTAGTGAGAAGAATGCCGTTAGTTATTCAGATTAAGGGAGAAGCTTATCCAACAATACCTTTAGAAGTTATAAGGTTGTTTTCAGGGGAGCAGTCATATCAAGCTAAAGTAAGTGAAATAGGAGTTGAGGCTATAAGAGTGCCGGGTTTTGATCCAATAGTAACAGATGAAAATTCTAGAGTGTGGGTGAACTTTAAATATGAGTTTGATAAGGTTTCTTTTAAAGATGCAGATTGGTCTGCTGTGCAAGATAAGATAGCTATAATAGGTATAACGGGAGAAGGTTTAGCTAATACTATAGCTACTTCAACAGGTATTAGTTACGGTCATGAGGTAAATTGTCACGCTTTGCAAATGATAATAGATGAAAATCGTTTAGAAAGAAATAAAGAATTTTTTATGCATGAATTATTAGTTACCGCTGGTATATGCTCCATTATTATTATCGGAGCGTTATGGTTACCATATTTTATTAGTTTAGCGCTTTGCTTAGTAAGTATTAGTTCTTTACCGTGGTTAGGTAATTTATTATTTGAGCAAGGTAAACTATATGATTTTACATGGCCTATAGCTACTATTTTTATAACATGGTCAGCTGCTACTTTTGTAAGATTTGTTCAAGAAAATAAAACAAAGAAGCTTATTAAGAATCAATTTGAGCATTATTTAGCTCCATCGATAGTAAGACTATTACAAAAAAATCCTCAAAAATTACAGTTAGGTGGAGATACTAGAGAGCTATCCATTTTATTCAGCGATTTAAGAGATTTTACAACAATAAGCGAAACGTTTAAATCCAACCCTCAAGAGCTAACTGATCTTATAAATAAATACCTTACTCCTATGACTGGTTGTGTTATAGAAAATAACGGAACAGTTGATAAATTTATAGGGGACGCATTAATGGCTTTTTGGAATGCTCCTATAGATGATGAAGAACATAGAGATAACGCATTGGAATGTGCTATTCAAATGTTTGAATTGTTAGAAAAGCTTAACGTTGATTTAAAGGATAAAAATTTAGAGCTTAAAATGGGTATAGGTATCAATACTGGAGATGTTGTTGTCGGTAATATGGGTTCCAATCAACGATTTGATTACACCTGTTTAGGAGATGCAGTTAATCTAGCTGCTAGATTAGAAAGTCAAACTAAAAATTACAAGGTAGGTATATTAGTAGGTGAAGGTACGGTTAAAGGTAATGACACTTTCAACTTTTACGAGCTCGATACAATTGCAGTTAAAGGTAAAACTGAAGGAGTAAAAATTTATACGATACTTCCCACGTTGAAAAATAAGCCCAATCATGATGCCTTTTTAACTGCATATAAAAAGCAGGAATGGGATAATGCTTTAAAACATGCTGAGTTTAATAAGAGAGGAATACCTCAACTATCAAACTATTACGTTATGATGTCAGATAGAATTCTAGAATTAAAAGAGCAAAATCCTATAGATTGGGATGGTATTTACCGATCATCATCAAAATAAGAAACGGTAGTCCTATTATAGTGGCAGCTCCAAATAACCATACAAACGAATAAAGAATAATTCTAGTAGCTCGTCTTGTTATTAAAGGGTAAAAATCGGTATCATTAGTATAAACTAGACCGCTACGTTTCATATGTATTATTTATGACGACCTATAATATTTTTAAATTGTTTCGTATTAAAAATAATATCGTCTAGTTGATCCACATTAACATTAACATCAATCATGTCAGCTAGCAGCATAGAAGGCTTATGATTAAGTCCTTGATTAGCCATATAACGATGTCCTAGTAGACCAGCTACAACCGGGTTAGACGTATCAAGAGAGCGTATATTAAGTTCTGAAGCAATAGGTGCGTAAGCGGCAAACTCTCGTGCAAGAGCCGCGCCTAGTAGGTGGTGTGGCTTTCGAGCATTCCATACACCATCAATAACTAGGCGAGTTATAAGCCCGTGACGGCCTGCTGCCCATCGATCGAGAGTTCCTTCACGACCTGTCCTATTTGTTGTAGTTACTGTCTCGTACCATTTATAATCAAAAGAGATAGCAATATAGTCAGCATTATCTGACATAAACTTATAACAATCTACTAGCTCCTGATAAGTATTACCTTGAACAACTCCAATAGTAGTTCTACCTTTAAGATCAGAACCATAGTTCAAGAAGAACTTATTCCAAGAGGACATTGTACCTTGCGCATCTTCGAGAACATCAGGAACAATATAGAAGGAAGGATTAAGCTCGGTAATATATTTGATATATTTTTTAGGATCGAAAGACTCTCCAAGCTCGAAGATCGAATTATCAAGCAGCACCTCACGACCGGCAGCCAGCGAGCGTTTAAAAAAATTATAATACTCTGGATGCGTCTCGAACAAATGAACGAGAGCATAATCATAGTCATTATATAGCTTAGACTCTTCAAGAATTGATATTGGTGTTTCGTGACTAACAAGCATACAGTATTATAACCACGTATTACATATATTCAAGATTAAATATGTATAATGTTTGTTCGTGGTTCTAATGCAGCGGTAGAGTATAAAAGGGACGATACTAACTTCTATAAAGGTATAGTAGTTAAGAATTGGGATCCTCAAAAGCTCTACCGTATAAAAGTATTTATACCTGAACTATCTAATCAGCCTCTTGATGATTGGTTAAAAAATTATAGTAATTTAAATTTTAGATTTCCGGGTACTAATAATGAAAAGGATGTATGGAAAGATGCAAAAGTTTTTGAAGAGATATCTAAATTACTACCATACGCGGAACCTTGCTTCCCTATATTTGGCGAAAGTGGTCCAGCGAGATATCAATCTGTAGAAGAGTTAGCAGCTATAACTGATAGTAATAATACAGAAGATTTCGAGAATAATAATAAAAATGACGAACCTCCTTCTATAGATACGGGAAGTTTTGGTCCTTCGTTTTTATATGAAAACTTTAGTACAAATGGTGGAGATTTCTTTACTGATCCAAAGAGCAATTACTCAGGTAATAATAATCCCTATAGTTATAATTACAGACCCAGTAATCATGTTAATAAAGCCAAAGGGATGTTTGGATTACCTTCTGTTGGATCGCAAGTGTGGGTATTTCATTACCGTGGAGATTTAAACTTTCCTGTATATATAGGTAGTAGAATTGACTTTAGACAGTCAGTAACCTTAACTGATTCAGATAATGAAGATCAGCAAACTTTAGATTATCCTGGTATATTTGAAAATTTAAAAAAATTAAGCGATGAGTGATAGTTTAGATCAGGAAAAGCAGGAATATAGAAGTAAGTCTATACTTAATCAAAAAGGTGCGGCTGTTGATATCAACAACTCTACTGATAGGGAGGAAATAAAAATTTCACAATATAGTGGATCTAATATATCTTTAAATAATTTAGTTAATAATGAACTAGCTACTAATAACAAACAAGTTAAGGTTATTAATGATAGTTTTACATCAGTCGGTAAAAATAAAAGCGTTTTTACAGGAAAAGATAGTATAGAGAGGGTACAGGAAAATACTTATTCTCTTAAGGGATTTGTAGATGATTCTAATTTAGAAGCAGCTGAAAACTGGAAGAATACATATAAACCTGCGGCAGAAGATAACGCTCTATTTCAAATAAAACGAACATCTAATGGAGGTTCAAGGGGTGATAATTCTACTAAAGAAGAGAAGTATACTCCAACTAATTCGAAGAAAAACGGAGGAGGTGATGTAATAGGGTATGAGGGCAGCGCTATAGTAGATTCAGGTAAAGATGAAGTTACTAGTTTTTCGAAGCCAATATTTACTCCTGATACCCCACCGGAATCTACTTCCCCAGAAAACGAGGACATAGAATCGGGTAATGTAACCTACCCAGAAGGTGCTGATAAAAACTCAGCAACAGAAGGTGGTAATTGGTCGCCAGAGAAAAAGCATGAAGAATTAAATGATAAGATAAAAGACTTACAAGAAGAATTAAATGTAATCGAAGATAAATTAGGTAACGGTGGTGATGAAATTGAGTTTATAAAAAGAGGTAAGACACAAACTGTGGGTGCCGCTTTTAATGATTACCAGTCTATTAGAGTTGATACTGTTGGTAGATCGCAACCTCAAGAAGTAGTTGTCGGTCCTAATCTAACTTTTGTAAATGTAGGTAGTGTACCACACGTAGAGGATGTAGATAACTCTATGAACTTCCCTGTTGGTAATTATACACTAACTGTTGGTAATAGATATAATGTGTTAGTAGGTTCTGGTGGTATACAGTTAAAGTCAACTGGATCTGTTGAGGTTGTCGGTACGCACACTAAGGTCTTAGGGGCTAAAGTAGATATATCTGCTAAACATGGAGTATCTATAACTAGCCCGGAGAATATAGAAATTTCATCTGCTGGTAATTCTGGCGCTGGTATTAATATAAGATCTAATAAGCAGGTGTTTATAGAGCCTGGTCTTGGTGTAAAAAATAATATAACCACATCAGGTTCTCTGTACGCTGCTGGTGAAATATATACTCACCACATTACTGCTCCTTGCGAAGTGCAGCAAACAGAATTTACTACTCTATACGGTAAATTTAACACAGACGAGCCTAGAAAATTAAAGATTGGTGAATGTGAAATTGGAGGTTCTTTCTTTCCTGTATATGCGGATCCGACAGATGATCTAATATTAAATTACCCTCACTCCCATAACTTTAACAACTTACCTTTACGCTTAATGAAAGATCATAAAGGGTTAAGAGATAAAGCTATAGGTGAGGGTATAAACAGAAATGGTTATTCTACACAAGCGAGAGAAGTTGTAAATGAAAAGAAGGTACCTCAGTAACCTTACTTAATTTCATCTACTAATCCCAATTGTAAACACTTATTAGCATCAAACCAAAGGTCATGCTTTAGAATTTCATCTAACTTCTTCATAGGCACCTTTGTATGAGCTTTATAAATTGCCTTAATGGTATCCATTAAATTTTTATTATTCTCCATATCATCTTCTAACTCTGTATACTTACCATATGCTAAAGATGAAAGTTGATGAATAAGCATTTTAGAATATTTACCAATATATCTTTTCTTACACACTGTTGATATAATCGTAGCTGCTGAAGCTGCAGCTCCGTCAATATGTGAATGTACATCGCTTTTAAGATTTCTGATACAATCAACTGTTGCTAAACCAGCGAATAGCGAACCTCCGTACGAATTAATTCTTAAGTTAATAATAGGATTAACATCTAGAAACTCTTTAGTTATACTAAGTTTTCTATCTACTTCAAATAAGGTAGAGTTAAGTTCAAGTGCATTGCTTTCAGTAATATCACCATAAAAATATACATTATTTTCGACTACTCTAGTCACCGAACCACCTCCCCCTGCAGCTGCACTATTAACTATAAACTGTACCTGCTTCTCTTGTTCCTCTTCTTCAGAGTTATTGTATTTCCATTTCATATATTTAAAATTATTACCCTTCACAAGTAGAGCATTCATTTATAGACCTCGCTAGCTCTTGAGCTGGGTTAGCACTTCGCTGATAGTATAGGGACTTGATACCATTTTCCCACGCCCACACTAAAAGAGCATTAACTTCTTTAGGTGGTGTTTTCGGAGGTACTTGTAAATTAATAGACTGACCTTGATCAATATAAGGCTGTCGTTGCGCAGCTTGAATAAGTACTTCTTTCTGCGTAATTTCGCCAAAATTCTTGAATACTTCTCTTTCGTGATCTGTAAGAAACTTAAGATGCTGAACTGAGCCTCCCTTCTGTAAAATGCTTCTCCAGGTTGTAGTATCATTCTTATCATAAGAAATAAGGATTTTTGTAAGTTCAGGATTCTTATAAGTAAATTTACCTTTAGCCAAATCCTTAGTAAAGTAATTACTGTTAAGCGGTTCAATAGAAGGACTGACTTGTCCTAAAATAAACGAACTACTTGTTGTTGGTGCAATAGCTACCAAACAACTATTACGTAAACCATACCCTTCCATAAGCGAAGGTACGCCATACTCTACAGCCATCTTCTTTGAAGCGTTAGTTGTGCGCTCTTGAATAGTTTTAAAGATTACAGAGTTTTGTAACTTAGCTTCCATAGACTCAAAAGCAATACTCTCTTGCTGTAAATAAGAATGCCATCCTAATACACCCACTCCAAGAGCTCTTTGTGTAACAGCGAACTTATGAGGCGCTTCCATATTCTTTATACCTCGTGTCTTGTTAATAAACTCTGTCATAACCGCATCAAGAAAATATGTCAGAGTCTCTATAGCATCGGTTTTTTCAATATCTTTCCATCTTGCAAGATTTAATGAAGATAGATCACACACAAACGACTCATCTTCTTCTGCAGATAAAAAGATCTCAGTACATAAATTTGAAGCGTAAATTCGCTTACCTTTATCCTTATATACTTGAGGTGCATTATCGTTAGCGTTATCAGAGAAGAAAATATATGGATAACCTGACTCATATCGCTTTTTAATAACCTTACCCCATATACTACGCTTCTGCTTATCACCTGCAACCATCGACTCCATCCATTCACTACTAACAGTAACTCCAATAGATAGATCTTGAATAGCATTCCCTTCACCTCGAATACCTAAAAATTCATCAATATCACCATGATCGATAGGTAGGTAAGCTGCAAAAGAACCTCGTCTCACGTTACTCTGTGAAATGTAATTTGTAAGGGCATCAAAGACAGTTAACTGATGGTGTACTCCAGTAGAAGTACCGCCGGTAGAAATTTCAGCTCCTCTAGGTCTAACATCACCAAAGTAAGCTGAAGTACCACCACCTACCTTAGACATAGTACCAACCTCAGCAACCTTACCAAGAATCTTCTCCATATCATCAGGTATGTAAGAACCGAAACAAGAAATAGGTAACCCTCGATCTCTACCAAAATTAGACCAGATAGGAGATGAAAGAGAATAAAACCCTCTATGCATGTAATCAATAAACTTATCTGCCCAGCCTTCTATACCAAGATACTCTTGCGCTTTATGCGCAATATCTATAATTCGCTGCTCAGGTGTTTCACCAGGTAGTAAGTAGCCTCTTTCGAGAAACTTACGAGAATCGTCGTTAAGCCAATATATGTCACTCATAATAAATATAATCTTCTAGAATAGATCATCTTCATCAAACGACTGACTCTTTTTAGAGTACTCTACAGGACGTGAGTGGAAAAAGTCAGTCATATTGTTACCAAGAAGTTCTTCTTCAAACCACATTGTAGCTTCTAAAAGATCATTATCTACTTCAAAAATAGGTTTAAATCCTATTTGTTCGAGTGATGAGTTAATCCTATTTTTAATAAACTCCTTAACAGTATCAGCATCAAGACCTGGCTCTTTAATACCATTAATCATCCAATCGACTATTTTTGCTTCTGATTTAAATGCTTCCTCAGCTTCACCTCTTATGCGCTCTTCTAATTCTTCGTCAAATAACTCCGGCATTTCATTACGAATTGTATTAATAATCTTAATACCAACGAGAGCGTGTATATTCTCTTCGTTACGCGTGTATTTGACTTGTTGGTCAGTATCCTTTAAAACGTTTTTATATCTAGCAAACCAGTTGATAACATAGAACTGAGAGAAAAGAGACACGTTTTCTACAAACAAAGTAAATAGAGTTAACGCGTATAGGTATTGCTTTTTTGAGCTACTATAAAACTTATGAGTATATTTACGAAGATAGTTAACGCGACCTTGAATAAAATCTAGTTTAAGATTTTCTTCAAATATATCCTCCATATCAAGCACAGTTAAAAGTCTCTCGTAAGCATTATTATGGATTACTTCTGTATTGGCCATAACATAGCCTAAATCTTGAAGCGCTGGATGAGGTAAATTTTCACCTAATTTTGCCCAAAAACTCTTGACTGCTACTTCAATTTGACCAATAGCAGATAAAACCCTAACAATAATTTCACGCTCTTGATCTGTTAACGCAGTTTTAAATTGTTGAACGTCAGATGTAAAGCTAAACTCCTTATCAGTCCAGAACCCATTGTGCATAGATTCAATAAATTGCTCTGTCCATGGGTAATGGTTAGGCTTGCGAGACAGTTGTTCCACGAAAATTGACATAGTTGTTTTCTATATTATATGTTATTAAACTAAGATATCAATTAAGAGGCATTGTAGATTGAAGGCCTCCATGCGGAAGAGTAAACGTTTTTGAAAATCGCTTACCGCCAACCTCAACAGTAACTGCAACTATATTTCCAGAAACGTAAGGCGAAGAAACTATATTACCACCGGTAGCTATTATTCTATATAAGGACCCAGTCTGTGCATCAAATACCTTGACAGTACTTGCAGACCCCTGTTGTACGGTGAATGTTTTAGTTTTCATATTGTCTTATAGTATTTATGAATTCCGATACCTCTATATCTGATTTATGTGTAGAGAAGTTAATATTTTTAAATGCTCTTTTATTATTAGCATTAAAATTTAAATTATGATGATCGATTATGTCTTTTATATCTTGAGAGTCTTCTGACGGTAAATCCGGATCATCAACATTTAAAATATTACGTATCTCCTTTACAGAGTATCCCCTACTTAAATACGTTCGAGCCTTTTTAGTTACAAAAAATTTACGTAACGATTCCTCATCCTTATATTCTGCTATCTTTTTCTGATAGTAGTCTTTACCGAAAGTATAACTATTACCGGTTATTAAGCACTGTACTTTTCTCTGAGCCATTGTTTCTATTATAATTATTCCCAAGGAAAGTCAATCCAAGTATTATCTGGTACTAAAACTCCATAATGATCTATTTTCTTTTTCGCTCTCTTTTCTGCAAATAGTGTAGCGTATCTAACAAAATCAAACTTTGTACCGATTTTATCTTTTATAAAATCTATCGTCCTACCTGTATCAGCTTTATCATCTATAATAAGAAGCCTACTACTTTGATCTAATTCATCAAAGTCAACAGTTTGTGTAATTTTTGTTTCTTTATTTTGCGTTGTCCCGTTATAACTATTAATACCATAAACAAGCATATCTATATCTAGCGCGTAACTTATAATCTTAGCAGGTAGTAACCCACCTCTTGATAACCCAATAACATGAGTAAACTCTCTACCGTTTAATTTAAATCTCAACGCTAAGGATTTTGATAAAAAATCTATAACATCATAACCAACCTTTTGTTTATGCATATTAGTATTATACTGTATAATTTATAACTTTCAATTAAATAATTATGTGAAAAACGATTTAGCTGAACTTCAAAAGATATATGAAGGGTATGGTGGGCAGTCTATTGATTTTGGTCCTAATACTCAATACGCACCAGCTAATGCAGATTCAAACTTAACGTACAGTAAGGGTAGGTTACCTACAGCATATCCTGGAATGGGTGGTCAGTACTCAGCATATTCATACGGTCAAGCTGGTCAAAATATAACCGAACCTGTTTCAGATGAAGAAGTACCAGTTAAGGATATTAAAAATCATCACGTCCTAGATAAGATAGATGATCATATAGAGCAAGCGCACAAGGACGAAATGATGTATGCGGTGCATGTACTCGGTCAATTAAAAGAGCATATAAAGTCTCTTTAAAGCTTATCAGTTAAGCGATCTATTATATAGCAAGTCGCTGCGCTATATAGAGCGAATACAAATGTATTGTATTCTGTAAAGGTAGAAAGAGCTAAACCTACCCAAAATCCTACACATAACGAGCAGGATAGCAGCTCTTTAAAGAACTTTATTTTAGTAAGTTTAGCTCTCGGTATATTAAAAATTGTGCCATACATTAATATATGACACAATCCATAAGCTGCTAAAGTAGCTAAAATAAGATTAGCCATCGTTACCTATAGCCTCAACAGGACACCCCTCTAGAGCCTCCATACAAAGAGCATACTGTTCTTCGTTTTCAGGTTGCTTGTAGACGTATGAGTATCCTTCATCTTCTTCTCGTTGAAAATTATCAGGCGCCTGCTCGCGGCAAAGGTCACAATCAATACATTGCTCATCAACGTAAAAGGTACCTTCTACATTTTCCGGATTTTTATCTTCAATCTCTGCCATTACCCGTTAAGTAACTGTTGATCTTCATTAATAGTGGTAACAGCATCACCCATTAACTTGAGCTCTTCCTTTTTAACAACAATAGAATTACCATCATCATCAGTCACTTTATAATGATCTTCATCAATCTTCTCTACTACCGGGCAACCTTTCTTACCGCAGCATACTTTAACTTTATTTTTATCTAGTTTTTTAATCATAATCTATAATGCAGCTTTTAATGCTGCTTTAATTTTTTCTTCCGCTCTCGTATCAACATCATCCTTACGACCTGGTGATATCTCTCTATGAGTAGTTATGGTTGATAAATCTTTAGGCCATCCCCACTTTTCAAAACGTGGTAATAACCACTCTACTGCTGAAGCTACTTCATCGTCGGTTAACTCTCTTGTCTTTGTATTACCGGATACAGCTAAACCTAAAAGAAACCCATTACAACCACCACGCCCTTTAAATCTAGACTTACCAGCATGCCAGCATCTACGATCGTCATCTGCAAAAGATGTACGACTACCATCAGTATCAATTATACAGTGATAAGATACATTAGATACATCCTTTAATATCCAACTAACGGAACCTCCATAAGAGCCGGATGAATGGTGAAGAACTACACCTTCTGGCTTAATACGAGAACTACTAACATTAGGTGAAGGTTTAAAAACTTCTGGGTAAGTTCCATCCACTTTAGCAGTTTTTACTACAGAAGGTTCCTTTTCCTTTTCTAAACCTAGTGCTTTTGCTACTTCCTTAGCTGTATTATTACCGTAAGATCCATCAGGAAGGGAACCAACCTTACGTTGAATGATTTCAGTAAGTTCCTTTTTTGATAGCTTTAAATCTTTAATAATAGCTAATGCGGTATTTTTTCCATATATACCATCAGCTGTTACCCCTACTTTGGCTTGTATTGTTTTTGTAATATCGGCTAAAGACATATAACTATTTATTAGAAAATTGGGAAAATGATACGGCTAGCCTAAATATTATTGTTATGGAATTTATTATACAATTTGTACAAGATCAGCCATGGTTCGGAGTAGCAGCAGCAGCAGTTCTTTTCGCATCATCTATTACAGCTCTTACACCTACCCCTAAGGAAGGTACATTTTTAGGTAAAGTATATAAGGTAATTGAAGTACTAGCGCTTAATATTGGTAAGGCTAAAGAAAAGGCCGCAGCTAAAGAAGCTGCTAAGAAAGCTAAGAAGTAATTCTAGTAAATGTTAGGTTTAATTAAAACTGCCTTAACGGCGTTAAGTGCTTATTTGCAATTGCGTAATAAGGCGTTCTACTATAACATTACTCAAGAATCAAGAAACAAACAACAGGATATTATAAATGAAATTGAAAGTTTGCGTAACAAGCGCAGCGCTGCTGCTACTGAGCGCGCTGACCTCTTGCAGTCCCAGCTCCTCGCTGAAAAACAGTACATTAAACATATATCAACCTTCTACAATAGTATTGACTCCGGAGGTGACGATACAAACTAAAGAAGGTCAATATACTCCTCAGCTAGAGGAGATCTGGCATTCAGATAAAAGGTATAGGGATTTAGAAAGAAAGTTATATTATTCAGAATAACACAAAGCCGAGCTATAGCTCGGCTTTTTTTATCTCACTTTGCCTTGGCCTCTATACTTTTTCTGATAGTTTTTAGAGTGCTTGTGATTTGAGCTTCTAGTTTTAGCTACTACACCTGGACGCTTCTTTGTCTTACGCTCTCTTTTAGTAATTTTATTAACTGCCATACGAATATATTATATGTAAGATTTGTTTATTCAAGCGTTTTCTATAAATATAAGTATGGTTAAGTTTGTAACGCTATTTGCTATACTTACAGTTAACTTATTCTCCCTCGAAGTTAACCATAGTAATAATATAGATAAAATCATTTCTAATGATTTAAAGTATAAAAAACTATCAATGCCTAAGAAATCATCTGATGATGTATTTGTTAGAAGAGCTTTTCTCGATATTGTAGGTAGGATACCAACGTATGAGGAGAGTATTGAGTTTAAAAAATATAATGATAGAGAGGATTTAGTTAAATATCTTATTAACTCGCAAGGTTATAATGAGTCGATGTTTAACTTCTACGCCGATAATCTTAGATTAAAGAAAAGACTTAACGGTAATGTATCTGGAGAAACATATATTACCTGGGTCAGAGAAGAGATTAAAAAGAATACACCATACAATATACTAGTTAAGAATATTTTAACTGCTAAAGGTACAATATATTCTAATCCAGCTGTTGGTTATTTTTTAAGAGATGAAGGTATGTTACTTGATAATGTATCTAACACATTCCAGGCGTTCGCTGGTATGGATGTTTCATGTGCTCAATGTCACGACCATCCATTCGATGATTGGTCACAGATGGAATATTATGAACTGAGTGCCTTCTTTACTACTGTTAATACTAGAAGCGATAAAGGTCTGCGTAAGGAATACCAAAGACTTCGTAAGGAAGCAGAAGCAACAGATAAAGCTAAAGAAACAAAAGGCGCTCTTAATGAGATAGGTCAGTTCTGGCAACAGGGAGGTTATCGTAATAATGTAGATAGTGATCTTAAGAAGGTGCTTACTTTGCCACATGATTATAAGTATAGAGATGGTGATCCAGGAGAAGTTATAAAGGCAATCACACCTGTAGGTGATAAAGTTAGAGAGACTCGTAAGAGAAATAAACTACAACCTAGCTTTGCACAATGGATCATAAGTGAAGACCATCCTACATTCACTGCTAATATAGTTAATAGATTATGGAATAAGGCATTTGGATTTGCTTTAATAGATAACCTTAATAATATATCTGAGTATGACGAGCTAAGAGAGAGTCGCAATGATAAGTTGCTACTATATCTAGTTGATGTTATGAAGGAGGTTAAATACGATCTCAAGAAGTTTAATTCAATCTTATATAATACTAAGTTTTATGGATGTGAGACAGATCCAGAAGATAACTTTCAAGGACCTATTATGAGACGAATGACAGCTGCTCAGCTTTGGGATAGTTTAATTACTCTATATACAGGTGATATAGATAAATGGCAGCCAGAGAATAGAATAGAGAAGTTCCGTTACATGTTTCCTGATTTAACAACTCTTAACTCTACACAAGCATTAAAGATATATAAAGACTTTAAAAAGATCGAAAAGGATTATTATAAAGGAGCTCCTAAAGCAGGAAAGGTTTTTGCAATTAGATCATCTCACATATTTGATGGTAGGGCTCGTAACTTTATGTTAGAGTTTGGTGGGTCAGATAGGGAGTTGATCGAGAATGGCAATCAAGAAGCCAATATTATGCAAATATTAACTCTTATGAACTCTGGAATGACTAACGAGCTTATGTCCGTTAAGAGTCGACTTGGTAAGAAACTTTTAGATCTGAAAAGAGAGGAAGCAGTAGATTACGTCTTTCGTTCTTATATTGGTAGATCGCCGACTAAAGAAGAACAAAAAGCATTTAACGGTGTTGGATTCTCCGATATTGTTTGGGTGCTTATAAATTCACATGAATTTAAACTAATTATATAATATGGAAAGAAGAACATTTATACAAGCATTGGCAGCTAGTACATATGGAGTTAAAGCATACGCAGATGCTCCGGTAGCTGATAACGTAAAAGCAAAAAACATTATCTATATCAATCTTGATGGTGGTATGAGTCATATTGATACATTTGACCCAAAAGATGATAAAGAGGTAATGGGTGATACTGAGAAAATTATTACAAGGGGTGATTTTCAGATAGGTCATAGACTTCCTAAGTTAGCAGAAGTAATGAATAAAGCAGTGGTAATACGCTCAACAACGTCTAAGACAGGGGCACACCAACAAGCTCAGTACCTCAGTAGAACGTCCTACAAGCAGCTCGGTACCATTACACACCCATCGTTAGGCTCATGGATATCACATATATCAAATAGAGATAAAGCTATCCCTGATTTTGTTCTCGTTAATGGTATAAGCACACATCCTGGATCTGGATTCTTACCAAAACGTCAATCACCATTACCTATTGTAGATCCTAAAGACGGACTTAAGAACTCTAAGGTAGATGATAAACTCCAACAAAGGATGGCCTTACTTAAGGTTATTAACAGTAAGATTAATGCTCCTATAGCAGATACTTATAATGAATTTTACGATGATACAGTTAGATTTCTTAAATCTAAAGACTTAGAGTTATTTGATATAAGCAAAGAGCCATCTGCAAAAAGAGAGCGATATGGTACTTCAAGACTAGGTCAAGGATTATTACTAGCGAAGAGACTTGTTAAGGGTGATATTAAGTTTATTGAAGTATCGTCTGGAGGCTGGGATACGCATACAGATAACTTTACGAAGCTTGATGATAGAGTTAAAGAGCTTGATGATGGTGTTAGTGCTCTTGTACAAGATCTTGAAAGCGAAGGTCTATTAGACTCTACTCTGATTGTTATTGCTACAGAGTTCGGTCGTACTCCTAAAATAAACGTCAACACCGGGAGAGATCATTATCCTAAGGCATACTCTACTGTCCTTATTGGTGCTGGAGTTAAAGGTGGTATGTCCTATGGTGAAACTGATAATACAGCTTCAAAGGTTATAAAGAACCCTGTAACAATATCTGATATTAATGCTACCATAGCTCATTTAGCCGGTCTTGATGTATTAACAAAGCATGCATCACCATCTGGTAGACCATTTGAGCTTGCTGATAAAGGTAAGGTAATAACAGATATAGTAACGTAGACAAAAAAATACCCTCCTAAAGGAGGGTATAATTGTTATAATTCTACTACCTATAGATAGGTACTCCAATTAGCTTAGGACGTGATCCATGTTTAGGACTTTTGCTTTCACTTAAAGTCTCTTCGTCTTCGTCTTCGTCTTTGTCTTCCTCTTCTTTCTCTTCGTCTTCCTTATCTGCTTTTTCTTCTTCATCACCATGAGCTTCATACATGACAATCTCAACATCTTCAGCTAAAAGGCCAACGAGTTTGCCGTTATGCTCTACATAGTATTCTTCGACAATACCCTCTTCAGTAAGGTTGTGGTGAAGGATCTTCTTAATTGACTCCCCAAACGGAGGAGCTTTAATATGAGACGCTCAATCATGCTCGACATCACCACCCTTATAAGCAGCTTCACTGTTATCCTCTACAGGATTAGGAGCATCAGCTGATTCATTAAGTACGCCT
>VMHT01044708.1_pt1 | contig 40075 bp, 33 predicted proteins | sample 4693611 | NCBI WGS metagenome assembly VMHT01 (sample SAMN12280063, study PRJNA550983) | marine metagenome | isolation source: seawater sampled from same location over 5 years 0.02-0.2 micron viral filtrate | place: USA: collected off the coast of southern California halfway between the port... ...
GCTTGGTTTCAGGGGGAATGTGAAATAGCTGTATACTGAAAAAGTGTGCTTTCCCTCATATAGGTTTCGAAGTAATGCGGGAAGAAGCGTTAATTGGTTGCTTCCAATGTTCGCATTGCGACCTCAGCGTGCTCTACTTATGAGAGTCACGCAGTCCGATTAGTCCCGCTTTTCAGGAGCGTCCAAAGTACGGTTAGAAAATCCGGACAGACTTTGGTGCCAATACCACGTGTTAACTGCAGGAAATACGAGCGAGACTTTGAAAGATTGTCGCTGAAGATTTCGGTCGGCTGGTGGAGGCGTTCCTGACAAAGGGAATGTTGACGAAGCACGCGAAACGGTGACCAAACGGTGACGAGAAAGGCTGTTTTCCGAAAACAACAAAGCCCGGATCTTTCGAGACCGGGCTAAGTGTTTGATAAATCTGGTCGGGACGGTAGGATTTGAACCTACGACCCCTTGCACCCCATGCAAGTGCGCTACCAAGCTGCGCCACGCCCCGTTAACTGCCTGCCAGTGAGAAACAAGGTTTATCTCAGTGGCTTAGCGGAGCGAAGTCTACATGAGCGAAACAGAAAAATAAACAGGGTTTAGGGGAATTTCTGTATTGTAGTGCATGCAGCGGACCCGTACTCGGGCCCGCTGCCAACAGGTTATTTCAGCTGTGTATAGATATAGCTGTAATCACCTGATTTCCAGTCATTGACAGCGCGGATGCGGACGAGGTGCTCGCTTCCGGCTTCAAGGCCGGTAAAGCTATAGCTAGTGTCGTTCGTAGACACAGCTTCAGTCCATTTCAGAGCCTGGGCATCCAGCCGCTGCAGTTCGTAGCGGGTTTCGATCTGGCTGTCCGATAAGGCAGTCCAGCTCGCAGTAAAACCTGTTTCGGTCACGTTGATTGCCTGCCCGTCGTTGATCGTGGCGGGCGCTTCAACTTCGAAGATGTAGATATCTTCGTTGTTGTTTGTGTCCTCAGCTGCCAGTTCGGCTAGCATGTCCATGGCGATTACGGAGCCGTCTGCCGAGATTGGCATTGGGCCTTGGTAGATGCGTGGAACCAGGCGGTGGTACAACAGGGTATCTGTCCGTGGCTGGGTGTTATCGGATACCTGAGCCAGCTTGCCGGATGCAAGGTTATAAACCAGGGCGTTGTGGCTTGTGGCAGCACTGGCGATTCCGGAGTTATCGATCTGCTGTACCGCCAGGAATCGACCGTCATCAGAGAAATGCCCGGTCACCAATTCAACGCCTGGAACACGATCACCGTTCGGGTTGCGCTTCACGATTTCCCGCGTTTCGCCCGAGTTGCGATCGTGCAGATACACGCGGCCATCGGAATTAAAGGCCGCATAGCGACCATCAAATGAAAGGGTAACTCTTTCAACGGATGCGTCGGACGGCAGCGTTTGCAGTGTGATCTGCTCAATTGCGGTGTGGGAGGCCCGGTCAAGAATGGTGATTGTCCGTTCACCTGAACGGTATGTTGCCACTACTGTCCCATCGCCCGAGATGGTTGGCGTACCGTTTCCGTACAGGCGAGTCTGGTCAAGTTCAATATCCCGGACAACCGCATGGTTGTAGCCGGTGCCGTCGGGATTCTGCATTCGCATCGAGAAGGCAATGAACCGGCCGGTATCCGACATGGAGATTGAGGGCATGTTGCCCTTCACATTCAGCTGGAAAGAGCCCATCAGTGAAACCTGTTCAACATTACCTGTCTGGAGGTCGTGTACGAACAGGTCCCGCCCGACAGGATCGTTGGCAATCAGGTTGTCCGAGCCCGAGTAGAAAGCCAGGTAACGACCATTTCCACTGATAGTGGGGCTATCGACTTTGACCACAGTTCCGTCAATGCTTTGCACCGGGGTGCTTACCTGGCCAGTAACGCGGTTATAAATGCCATATCCGGTAGCGGACGGTGCGTTAGAAGTATCTTCTGACACGAAAGCAATCAGATTGCCCTCATTGGATACCGAGGTCGGCGCTACAAAATAACTGACATCATTGTCGTTGGTAATCTGGTTGCTTGCCTGAAGATATTCGGTGGTGACACCAGACCAGGCTGCAGGTGCAAAGGCCAGCAGGATGCCAGCATATAGTGGGTTTAATTTGGTATTCATGATCTTTATGGATTTCCTTTTCATGGATTGGTTTGGGGCAAACCACCCTCCAGACAGCACGGGGTGTACTGCATGCCTTCCCTGAGCATCTTCCGGAATGACTGCGTTCTGGGGCAGGCTACTCCGGAAGATCGAAGAATTTAGGCAACATATTGTTTTGAAGCAATAATTTGGGGCTAATCACCGTTTATGTGTCCTGTTTTAGTGCATATCATGCGGGGTAATTAGCCCTTCATCACAAAAACGGACTTTGGAGTTGATTTCCCGCCCAACCAATCCTGTGCCATTCTCTGTACGTACCAATTCATTCACTTGCTAACCGGAGTAACTCGTGGACGTAACCCGCTGGTCGATGCCGCTCAGATACAGTGCCTATGTGCTCAGCATTGTGCTTTTCATCGTTTTTCTGGTGTTGTCGCCCCAGTCATGGTTTTTCGGGTTTCTGGCGGTGGTGACTGCGGGGCTGGTGATTCTGGGTACGTGGGACATTATCCAGCGCAAGCATACAGTCAGCCGTAACTACCCGATCCTTGCCCATTTCCGGTATTTCCTGGAGTCGATCGGGCCGGAGATACGGCAGTATTTTATCCAGTCGGATACGGAGGAGCGGCCGTTTTCCCGGGAGCAACGCACCATTGTTTATCAGCGGGCCAAGAACGTGCTGGACAAGCGACCGTTCGGCTCCCAGCTGGACATGGGTAGTGAAGGGTTTGAGTGGATGTACCACTCCATCCGCCCGGTGGAGATTCCGGACCCGGATTTCCGGGTGCGGGTGGGGGCATCCCGCAAGCGGCCTTACGATGTCAGTGTTTTCAACATTTCCGCCATGAGTTTCGGCTCCCTGTCGGCCAACGCTATCCTGTCCCTGAATGAGGGGGCGCGTATGGGGGGCTTCTACCACGACACAGGGGAGGGCTCCATTTCCCGTTATCACCTCAAGCCCGGTGGTGACCTGGTCTGGGAAATTGGTTCCGGGTACTTTGGCTGCAGGAACAAGGACGGCTCGTTCAACGAAGACAAGTTCCGGGAAAATGCCCTGCGGGAGCAGGTGAAGATGATTGAGGTGAAGCTCAGCCAGGGCGCAAAACCGGGCCACGGGGGCATTCTGCCCGGTGCCAAGGTGACTCCGGAAATTGCTGAGGCGCGGGGTGTAACAGTAGGGGAGGATGTGGTCTCCCCGGCCAGCCATTCTGCGTTTTCCACACCCATCGAACTGTTGGAATTCATTGATCACCTGCGGGAGCTGGCGGATGGAAAGCCGGTGGGTTTCAAGCTGGCTATTGGTCACCCCTGGGAGTGGTTTGCCATCGTGAAGGCCATGCTGGAGACAGGCCGCCGCCCGGATTTTATTGTGGTGGATGGTGGTGAAGGGGGCACCGGGGCGGCACCCCTGGAGTTTATCAACCGGCTTGGTATGCCTCTGATCGAGGCGTTGCTATTGGTTCACAACTCTCTGGTCGGTGCCAATCTCCGCAATGAGATTGCGATCGGGGCGGCCGGAAAAATCACCTCCGCCTTCAATATCGCCCGCATTCTGGCCCTGGGGGCAGACTGGTGTAACGCGGCAAGGGGCTACATGTTCGCCCTGGGATGCATTCAGGCGCTGAACTGCCATACCGGACGTTGCCCCAGCGGCGTGGCGACGCAGGATCCGAAACGCAGCCGCCATCTGGATGTCGAGGACAAGAGCCAGCGGGTGGCCAACTTTCATCGCAACACCGTCCAGGCGCTGGCCAACCTGCTGGGAGCCGCGGGGCTGAAGCACCCGAGTGAGCTGGGGCCGGAGCACATTATCCGCAGGGTCAGCAAGACCACAGTGCACTCTTATATGGATCTCTATCACTTTGTGGAGCCGGGTGCGCTGGTTAACGGTGGCAAGGTAGAGCATTCGGTGTTTGACCATTTCTGGGAGTGTGCGAGGGCAGACAGCTTTGAGCCCCCCGAGTTTATTCTCAAACTCCGGGAGACCAAGTTGCAGTAACGGGTAGCAAAGCAAACGAATGACGTTTACATGCAAACTTACAGCCCTGGTCTATGCTAAGAAGTGTAAAACCGGCGCAATGGGCTTTGATGTTTTGAGCTCAAAGCAATAACATGAAGCGCCTGTAATAATTAAGAACCGTGACTGACTGTGAACCACCTGCAACAGGAGGCTCCAACGTGGGCGAGGTAGTAAAAGACGAATACCAGACGGATTACGTCGCGGGCCAGGATAATATCAATCCCTTCGGCCTGGATCTCCATGCACCGGTGTTCCCGATCACAGCGATCCTTGTGGTGCTGTTCGTGGCAGGAACACTGATGTTTCCCGAACAGGCGAAGAGCATGCTGGACTCAACCAAGTCCGACATCATTGCTTCCTTCGACTGGTTCTTTGTAATCAGTGCCAACATATTCGTGGTGGTCAGCCTTGCGCTGATCTTCATGCCTGCAGGCAAGATACGCCTCGGGGGCATGGACGCGAAGCCGGAGTTTTCGACACTCTCATGGTTCGCGATGCTGTTCGCGGCCGGCATGGGTATCGGCCTTATGTTCTGGGCAGTGGCAGAGCCGATCGGCTATTACACTGACTGGTTTGGCACGCCGTTCAATGTAGAGGCGAATACGCCCGAGGCCCGCAACCTGGCCATGGGTGCCACCATGTATCACTGGGGTCTGCATCCCTGGGCGATCTATGCCGTGGTTGCTCTTTCCCTGGCGTTCTTTGCCTTTAACAAGAACATGCCGCTGACCATCCGCTCTGCGTTCTTCCCGCTGCTGAAAGATCGCGTATGGGGCTGGCCGGGTCACATCATTGACATCCTGGCGGTGGTGGCCACCATCTTCGGTCTGGCGACTTCTCTGGGCTTCGGTGCCCAGCAGGCGGCATCCGGTTTTAACTATCTGTTCGACACCGGTAGCGGCATTAACGTGCAGATGTCCATTATCGTGGGTGTCACAGCCGTAGCACTGATTTCGGTGCTGCGTGGTCTCGATGGCGGTGTGAAGATCCTCAGTAACATTAACATGAGCCTGGCGGCATTGCTGCTGTTCTTCATTATCTTTGCCGGTCCCACCATGGCCATTCTGGAGACGCTCTGGATCACCACTTCCAGTTATGTGGTGAATGTGATTCCGCTGAGTAACCCATTCGGCCGTGAAGACACTACCTTCTTTGAAGGCTGGACCGTGTTCTACTGGGCCTGGTGGATTTCCTGGTCACCGTTCGTTGGCATGTTCATCGCGCGGGTATCCCGGGGTCGTACGGTTCGGGAGTTTGTGACCGCAGTACTGATTATCCCCACTGCGATCACCTCGGTCTGGATGAGCGGCTTCGGTGGCGCAGCACTGGAGCAGGTGCAGCAGGGTATCGGTGCGCTGGCGGAAAACGGCATTACCGATGTATCCCTCGCCATGTTCCAGATGCTGGAGAACCTGCCGTTCACCGCGATCCTGTCGTTCGTTGGTATCGTGCTGGTGCTGGTGTTCTTCGTGACCTCCTCTGACTCCGGCTCACTGGTGATCGACAGCATCACCGCCGGCGGCAAAACCGACGCGCCGACTGCCCAGCGCGTATTCTGGGTAGTGATGGAAGGTGCGATTGCAGCCGCCCTGATCTTTGGCGGTGGCGATGATGCACTGGGGGCCATCCAGGCCTCTGCGATCAGTGCCGGTCTGCCGTTCACGGCGATACTGCTGATCATGACCTGGGGTCTGCTCAAGGGTCTGACCCATGAGCGGAAGCTGCTGATCGCCCGGGGCGAGATGTAGTAGCAGGTACAGGCGAAAAAACCGGGGTTTGCGAACCCCGGTTTTTTTATGCCTGTTTAAGCAGTGGTCTGGCGCGGAAGGTATCCATCACATAGCGTACCCGCTCGTGCGGATTGAAATGGGGGCGTTTGAGTGTCTCGATGTTGTTCAGCCTGGGTAGCAGGCCACAGCCGTTGGCCATCTGGATCGCCAGACCCGGCCGGGCATTGAGTTCCAGTAGCATCGGGCCCTGATCACGGTCTACTACCAGGTCGACCCCCATGTAGCCCAGGCCGGTCGCTTCATAGCAGCGGGCTGCCATCTCCAGCATTTCCTGCCAGTTCTCAATGGCGATATCCGCCAGGGGCAGGTCCGTATCCGGGTGCCGGGTCAGTGGCCGGTTAAACTGGACCGCATTCAGGCTGCAGCCGGTGGCAATATCCAGCCCGACACCCACGGCACCCTGGTGCAGGTTGGCCTTGCCATCCGATGCACGGGTAGCCAGTCGCAGCATGGCCATCACCGGATAACCCTGGAACACCACGATGCGGATATCCGGCACGCCTTCAAAGGAAAGTTGGGCGAGGGAAGGGGACGACGTGATCAGTCCCTCTACTATCGCCACGTCCGGCGAGCCGGCCAGAGAGTAGAGCCCGGCCAGAATGTTGGAAAGGTGCCGCTCCAGATAGGCAATATCCACGGAAGAGCCGGAGGCTTTGCAGTAGCGGTCACCGTCCCGGGAGGTGATCACGGTAATGCCCTTGCCCCCGGACCCCTTGGCAGGCTTGATGGCAAAGCCGGGAAACGCCTCAACGTTTTCCCGGAAGTGGCTGATCTCATGCTGCTGGCGTACCACCTGAAGGAGCTTCGGGGTGCGTACATCGTAATCCTGCAATATCAGCTTGGTTTTCAGTTTATTGTCCACCAGCGGGTAACTGGCCCGGTCGTTATAGCGGGCAATATAGTCCACATTGCGACGATTCATGTTGAGCAGGCCCAGGCGCTTGAGCCTTCCGGGAGATATCCAGCCCATCACTCATACGCCTTCATCGGGTTGAACCGGCGCAGTTCGGTCAGCTTGTAACCGGTATACTGTCCCATCAGCAGAATCACACCCAGCAGCGAGAAGTGCAGCTCCGGGAAATTGAAAGTGAGGTGGGCAGCCAGCGGGGCGCTCATGACCAGATAGGCGCATACCGCAACAAACAGGCTGCCAGAGCCTTGTATTGCTACCTCGCGCGCGCCTTCTTCTTCCCAGAGAATGGACATGCGCTCAATGGTCCAGGCCAGAATCACCATCGGGAAGAAGGTGACTGTCATGCCGGTATTGAAGCCGAACTGGTAGCCGATAATGCTGATACCGGCGGTAATAAAGATGACCAGAATGATCAGAGCCGATATCCGTGACACCAGCAACAGGTTCAGGCTGGACAGATAGCTGCGCATCAGCAGACCCAGGGAGACCACCACGATAAAGGCAATCAGGCCGGGGATCAGATTGGTCTGCACAAAGGCAACCGCAATCAGCACCGGCATAAAGGTGCCAGAGGTGCGGATGCCGATCACAATCCGCATAAAGGCGACAATCAGTGCGCCCAGGGGCAGAAGCAGCAGCATTCTGAACATGCTCTGCTCTTCAATGGGGAGCTGGTACAGGCTCAGGAAGCCCAGCCCGTTGTCGGCGGATTCCGCCTGTGCCAGTTGCAGTGCGGGAATGGTCTGGCGCAGCATGGAGAAGCTGACCCGTGAATCATCGCCTCCCACCACATCAAGCACCGATCCCGCCTGGTGCCGCCACAACAGAATGCTGTCCGGGAGCCCCTGTTCTGCGGTGCGAGGGTTAAGGGTCAGCCATTCCTCATCATTCCAGATCTGCAGATAGGGGCGCAGGGGTTGCAGGCGGCGGGCATCCTCCAGGGCCAGTCCCTCTACCGTGCGGGCGGGTATGCCCGCATGATTCAGCATGCGTACCAGCAGTGTCAGGTAATTGTTGTCTGAAACCAGCAGGGTGGTGTTCTGCGCCCGGTTACGGGGTTGCAGCAGCTTGATCAGCTCCCGGGCCATGCTCTCCGGCGTGCTGGACCGGGCCCGGGCTTCCTGGAGCACCTCGTTGACGGCGGTTGCCTGGGGCTCTTCCCAGAATATCTGTTGGGTTTTGGGACGCTTCGATGGCGTGTCCGGCTCCGCATCCGGATCCCTTACGAACTGGGCCTTGAAGTACAGCGTCTGGCTGCCGGTCGCCTCCCGCTTGGTCCATTCGGCGCGCTTGCCGTCATCGTCCCGGATCAGCGAAAAGCCGTAACCCGGGGAGGCGGCCTGTTCGGAGATAATGCGATACCCCGGCGGCTGCTCCGGTACCGTCAGGCTGGCCAGCACCGGCTCGCCGGTGGCCTCGAAATCCACCCGCGCCTCGATCATCCAGACCGGGCGTTGCTCGCCGGTGAACCAGGGCACACCCAGCTCCATATGACGCATTACCGCCAGCGCAAGGCCGGCGGTAATCAGCATGAAAATGGCAAAATAGAACGGGAGTTTTGTTCTGGAGGTCATGGCTGGCTGGCATCCTCAAGAACGGAGTCGGGCAGCTCCGTGGCGAATTCCTTGCCCACATCAATCAGCATTACGTCCCGTAGTATGTTCCTGCCGATCAGCACCCGGTGGGAAAGATTCTCCCGGTTGGTCAGGGTGAACTCGGCTTCCTGCTGATGGTTGCCGATCATGAACTGCAGGTCCACCACCACTCGCCGCTCGGCATCCTCGGCACTGGCGGAAATGATCCGCACACGGCGGGAGACTTCCCGCTCGAGGGTGACCATGCCTTCGCCGGAAGGGTGAGGGATATCAAACCGGACCCAGTTCTGCCCGTCCCGCTCGAAGCGGGTGATATTGCGCGCATCCAGTGACGAGGTTTCCGCGCCACTGTCTACCCTTGCTTCGTAGACCAGTCCCGGGTCCATCAGCAGAAACTGTTCCTTCTCGCCGACTACCACTTTGCCCTGCAGCCGGTCAGCCCGGCCCTGGGCCCGGGCATCGGCGGCTACGTCGCAGGCGTTCTCTTCCGGTACCGGCGGGCACTCCGGAGCCTGAACTTTCTCTTCAATGGCCTGCAGAATGGCTTCCTGGTTGTTGTCCGTCCGGTAAAGCAGGGTTTCCAGGCTTTGCCGGTTGTAGGTGTCCAGGGATTTCAGAACATACTGTTGCTCAAGCAGGGAGTTGTTCAGGTTGTCCATGTCCTGCCGCTCGACCATGAAATAACGGTCTGCGGTGCAGCCCGCAAAAAAGAGACAAACGGCGGTTACCGGTATCACCCGACCGACAGATAAAAACTCAGACAGCATTCGGGGCCTCAATGCCAGTATCAGCAAATGGTCGCCTCGGTAAATATGGCGACTTCATATACATAAAATTAGCGCAGAGTATACAACAAACCGGCAGGCAATTGTTTTACGGATGATTAACCGGGGCAGATGGACAGGTCAGGGAAGGAACGGGTGATCGTCGCCGAGCACCTGCTCGGAACGCAGATATTCCTGAACCACCGGGGAGCAGTTCAGATAAAACAGCAGCAGTTCCCTTTGCACGTCCTGATCCTGGATGCGGGCAGCGTACTGGATCATCTGGCGTACGCCTTCGTCGCCTTCACCCGGGAAGGATTTTCCGTAGCGGCCCTCAATCAGCCGGGTGAGCCGTTCCAGGTGGAATTCACCAGTGTGCGTCATGTGGGGGATGATGCGGAAGCCTTTCTTTTTGCCCGCACTCCGGCTGCCTGCCTGCCCGAAGACGGAAGCCGCATCCTGTCCCAGTGTTTTTCTCCATAGCTCCTTGAGCATAGTCGCACCTGATTGGCCTGATGGCTCATATACGTTCACTTTTAGTGCATATTACGTTCAGCGTCTATAAAAGGATTCCGAAACATCTTCATTTTGCCAAACAGTTTTGATTTGCGGGGCACCAGTCCACATCCCCAAAGCCATTCCGCATAAGGTAGACTGTGCCTTTCCTGTTATTGCTGCGGAGGGATGAATGGCATTCAGTGAACTGGCCGGGCTGGCCCAACAGCCGTTGATTCTGTCTTTGTTGGTAGCCCTGACTGTGCTGGTGATCACCCTGGCTGTTGTTGCACGGCAGAAAAAGGCCGAGGCACAGGCCGTGCGCCAGGAAGCAGAGGAGTGGCGCCAGAAAGCCACGGAGCTGGACAATCGCCTGGCCGCTCTGGGCTCCGAGAACAGCAGCCACCAGCGCCGCACTGAACAGCTGGAGCAGGAAGTACAGCAACTGCAGGCCCGCAATGATGAATCCACCCGTGCTTTGCATGATGCCCGTATCGCCCTGCGGGAGCAGGAAGTCACCCTTGAGGAAGAACGCCGCGCCACCCGCGAGAAACTGGATCTGCTGGAGCGCAACCGGGATGCCCTCAAACAGGAATTCGAGAACCTCGCCAACAAGATTTTCGAGCAGAAAAGCGAGCGCTTCAGCAAAGAGACCCGCACCAGCCTGGATACCCTGCTGAATCCTTTCCGGGACCAGCTACAGGACTTCCGCAAACGGGTGGAGGATGTCTACACCACCGAAACCAAAGACCGCCAGGCCCTGCGCAGCGAGATTAAATCCCTGCAGGACCTGAACCGCCAGATCACCGAAGAAGCCGCCAACCTCACCAAGGCCCTCAAAGGCGACAAGAAAGTGCAGGGCAACTGGGGCGAACTGATTCTGGAGCAGGTGCTGGAGCGCTCCGGGCTGCGTAAAGGCATGGAATACGACACCCAGGGCAGCTACCGGGATGATAACAACCAGTTGCTGCGCCCGGATGTGATTGTGCACCTGCCGGACAAGCGCAACCTGGTGGTGGATTCCAAGGTATCCCTGCAGGCCTACCAGCAATGGATGACCGAGGATGATGAGCAGGCCCGCGCCGAGCTGCTGAAGCAGCATGTGGAAGCGGTCCGCAACCATATCCGCACCCTCAGCGAGAAAGACTATAGTCAGCTACACGGGCTACACTCGCCGGATTTCGTGCTGATGTTCATGCCGATAGAGCCGGCGTTTGTGGCGGCATTCCAGCAGGACGAGAACCTGTTCGCGGAAGCCTTCGAGCGAAAGATTATTGTGGTAACTCCGTCTACCCTGCTGGCCACCCTGCGCACGGTGGAGAACATCTGGCGTTATGAACGCCAGAGCCGCAATGCCCAGCGCATCGCTGAACGGGCCGGGGCTATCTACGACAAACGGCGGGTGTTTGTGGAAGCCATGGAGAAGATGGGCAGCCAGCTACAGACGGTGCATGGCACCTACGATAACGCCATGAACACCCTGACCCACGGCCGTGGTAACCTGATTTCCCAGGCCAGCCGCTTTGTGGAGCTGGGGGTTCGTGTTAAAAAAGAAATGCCAAGAACAGTGATGGAAAGGGCGGAACTGGACTCTGCCGGCGATGACCCGGACGACGAGGCCATCGGCAACCAACAAGAAGATGACACTCAGGAGTAAACGGTAATGGCAAAACCAACCCGTATGGCCGCACTGGCCAGAAGTATGGTGCTGGTATCTGCACTGGGGGCGGGGCAGGCGGCTGCGCTGGCACCGGAACACGAAGTGCGCCGGCTGATGCTGGCCACCGAAGAGGCCGTTACCGCCGAACAGTGGGGCGAAGCCGCCGAATACCTGAACCGGCTGCAGCAGCTGGAAGCGGTAAAGCCCGCCAATTACCTGTTCTTTCGTGGCAAGGTGATGCTGCAGTCCGCCCATTATAATGAAGCCAGATCCGCACTCGAACGCTACATCACGGATGCCGGCACCGAAGGCCAGTACTACCGGGAAGCCCTGCAGTTGATTACCCGGATCGAAAAGGCCCGCAAAGAAGCGGACCGGGCCAAGGCCAATGGGCAGGGCGAGTCCGAGCAGGTGGCGGTGATTGAGCCTGCAGGCGAGGAAACCATGGACAGCCTGCGTAAACTGTACCTCACCGATTCTGACCAGCAGGCGCTGGTGATGCACCTGAACAGCCTGCTGGAACTGGCCGGCTGGCGGAAAAACCAGACCGTGGTCATGCTGGATGTGCCACCGGATATCCGCTACCGGGTCACCGCGAGTGACAGTGTTATCCAGATACAGGAAGCCCGGCGTGACGAGGGCAGTCGCATCAACCGCGACACAGAGACCCTCGATGTGTTCGGTGTGAACCCGCAGGTCCGATGGGACTGCCAGTCAGACACCTGCTGGATTTATGATCCCCGTAACGGTGAACGGCTGATGCAGTTGGCAGGTAACGCTGAAAGAGCCTCGGACATTGCCCGCAACCTGGGCCGGCTGATCCGCACGATGCAGAACGCTGGCTAAGCCTTTTAGTCAGCCCGCTCGCCTTCCCGCCAGGCACCGGGGGTGACCCCGGTCCACTTCTTGAATGCCCTGTGGAAGGTGGACGGCTCGGTGAAGCCAACCCGGAAGGCAATGTCGTTGATCGCCAGTTCCGGCCGTTCCAGATAGTAAATCGCCATATCCCGCCGCAACAGATCCTTGATCTCCTGAAACGATGTATTTTCCTGCTTCAGCCGCCGGCGTAATGTTTGCGGGCTGGTGTGGAGTTCCGCCGCGATATGGTCAAAATCCGGCATGGGGCGGGACAGGTCCCGGCCGATCAGCCCGCGTATCCGCCCTGTCCAGGTATTGCTCTCATCCGGTCGCGATAGCAGATCGGCGGGAGAAGTCTTGAGAAACTGCTTCATTTCAGGACGGTCCCGGATGACCGGCGCGGACAGAAAGCGGCTTTCGAAGGTGAGCGCCGTGCGCCCGGCATCGAACTCCAGCGGGCAGTGGAAGATGTGCCGGTATTCGTCCCCGTGGGGTGGTTTGGGGTAGCTGAATTCCGCCTTCAGCAACTCCACCGGCTGGCCGATCAGCCAACTGCCCAGCCGGTGCCAGATCACCAGTACACTCTCCCGCAGGTAGTAATCCGGGTCTTCATAATCCCCTTCGATCACCAGTTCCAGACGGGCCTGGTCGCCCTCCGTGTGGGGCTTCATGGTCACCATCGGCTCGAACAGGCGGGAGAAACGAAACGCCTTGCGGAATACGGACTCCAGGGTAGGGCAGCCAATCACCAGCTCGCACATGGTGGCGAAGGTGCCGGTGCGGGCGCGACGGGGTCCCAGCCCCATAAACTCGTCGTCCATGCGGGTCCAGAGAGTCTGCATCAGCCGGCTGAACGGGTCGCTGCCCACCCGCGCCATGCTGCTTTCCAGAAAGTCCGGGTGAATACCCGCTTCCGCCAGCAATTGCCGGGTGTCGAACCCCTTGCGCCGGGCTCCACCCAGGGCCGCCTCCACAAAATGCCGGGAAACCGTCAGGTCAGACATACTGCTACTATCCATGGGAAAGGAGTCTCATCATAAAACCCCGGGCACTGATTGCAACCGCCGGAATGCCGTCCCGGATGGCAGAAACGGTCAAGGGGATTGATCGGACCGGCAGTTGGCCCCGGCAGCAAAAGCCGGCAGCATGAACAGAAAACACAGACTAACAGGGAGGAACCATGGCTGGCCCCTTAAGCAGCTTAAAAGTACTTGATTTCAGCACCCTGCTGCCCGGCCCCTACGCCACCATGATGCTGGCGGACATGGGGGCCGATGTGGTGCGGTTGGAAGCCCCGGACCGGCTGGACCTGACCCGCGTAATGCCGCCCCACGACGGCGACACTAGCACCGCCCATGCCTATCTCAACCGCGGCAAGCGCTCCATTGGCCTGGACCTGAAAAAAGAGGGCAGCGCCGCAAAGGTGCTGGAGCTGGTCAAGGACTGCGACATCGTTGTGGAGCAGTTCCGCCCCGGGGTGATGGACCGGTTGGGGATTGGCTATGAAGCTCTCAGGGCGGTGAATCCGCAACTCATCTACTGCGCCATCACCGGCTATGGACAGACCGGCCCCTACGCCAGCCGCGCCGGGCACGATATCAATTATCTGGCGCTGGCAGGTGTAGCTGCCCACAGCGGCCGCAAGGAAAACGGCCCGCCCCCGCTGGGCATCCAGGTGGCGGATGTGGCCGGCGGCTCCCACCATGCAGTGATGGGCATACTCGCAGCGGTCATTCATCGCAACCAGACCGGGGAAGGGCAGTTTGTCGACATCAGCATGACCGATGCCGCCTTCGCCCTCAACGCCATGGCCGGGGCTGCCGAGCTGGCCGGTGGTCAGCCCCAGCAACCGGAAGGGGCCATGCTCAACGGTGCCAGCTTTTACGACTATTACCAGACCGCCGACAACCGCTGGTTGTCCATTGGCAGTCTGGAACCCCAGTTCTCCAGTCGCCTTTGCGACATCCTCGGTATAGCGGACATGAAAAGCTATGGCCTGAGCCAGAATCCCGAGCATCAACAAAAGCTCAAGGCGGCCATCAAGCAGGTCATTGCCGGTAAAACCCTGCATGAATGGCAGGCGCTTTTCAGCGATCAGGATGCCTGTGTTGAACCCGTACTCACCATCTCCGAGGCCGCTGCGCACCCGCAACTTCAGGCCCGGGACATGGTGATCGGAGTGAGCCGTGGGGATGGCAGCGTCCAGAAGCAGTTGGGTCACCCCATAAAATTCAGCCTCACGCCGTGCGAGAGCCGCTTTACAGGGCGTGCACTGGGTGCGGATAACAACCTCCTGTCACCTTAATAGCCACATGTCTGGCCAGGCTGCCCGCTTTGACAACCTCGATGCCAACGGCGACGGCTACCTCACCGAAGACGAACTGAACATCCACGGCAGCACCGCCGCCGGCAACCAGAGCGGTGCGGAAACCTCCATGAAATCACGGAAGATGATGCAGGACAGAGATCAGAACCAGGATGGGCTGATCAGTCGGGAGGAGTTCCGGGGTGACAAGAACACGGAAGTGGGTGAGTAATCTGCCCTGAGCTTCGATGTGAAGTGATATTGAGTTGCTGATTATGCCCCGGCGTTGCCGGGGTTTTTTGTGGGTGGGTTTAGAGCGGGTATAAAAAAGCCCCGGACTGGCCGGGGCTATACAGCGAGTGTTAGAAACCGAAATTAGTTTCCAGTGATCGGGTCTTCGGTGACCACGACAGGTTGTCCGGCAAACTGCAATGCCGTTCCATCCTGGGCGAACCAGCTGATGATGTTGGTCGCCATTTCCTGGAATACAGCTTTTTCCGAATCAGACTCTGCTCTGATGACAGTGGTGTGCTTGCCCGTATTAAACCTGACAGCAACATTGCCACCAGCGGCACCCGTTTCGCTCTGCGTGGTAGCTTCCAACAGACTGATTAGCGGCTCAGTACCAGACAGCGGAGCCGGCAGTGCTTCTCCAAGCGGCGCGGTATAGTTACCTGCATATGCCTTGTCAGCTGCAACGGGAATAGTTGAGTCCTGTGTAGAACGGTCAGAACCATCACCGTAGATCTCATTCACGTACATCGGAGTACCCAAGCTCACCACTGAGCTTGCAAAGTTTCCGGAATCCACGGAATCAACAGCTGCTTGAGCAATGGTCAGGTAACGCTCGAGGTCGGAGGTTCCTTGGGCAGCACCTTGCTGGGCCAGTCCTGGAAGAATCCCTGGCGCGATACTCCTTGAGTTCTCGAGAAGCCTTGCTATGCCAGCGCCAGGTGTTACAAGCGCCGCTTCCTGAATTGGGTTAAGTGAGGCAACACCCGCGTCCACGGCTTTATTATTTGTCGCCACGAACGTGGTGCCTACGATGCCACCCAACGAATGCCCAACAAAGTGCACGTTGTTAGGGTCAAGATCGGGGTTCCCGTCTCCATCGAAGTCAATAGATCCAATAGATGCGTTCAAATTCATCAGGTCCACCACGGCCTGACGCATGGCGTCACGAGATGTCTGCAGCGATGCCAGGTTCAGGAAGTTTCCACCTGATGAGCCTTGTGCATTCTCGCCGTATTTAATCTCAACCACGCGCTGCGAGTTGTCTGTCGCATAGCCGAAATGTCGTTCCTGCAAATCTGAGAATTGCTCAATTTGCCGGAAGGCAGGCCGATTTTCGGGGCCCTCCGGGTCATAGTCTACACTGAGCCCAAGTAGAGGATTCTCTTCTCCTTGGGCAGTGAAAGGGGCCACACCATGCAGAGGCAAGTCAATGGCGATTACGGCATAGCCTTGTGGTGCTGCTGCGAGTTGATTACCTAATTGAATGGAATGTCCGCGTTCACCAAAGATGCCGTGTTGATAGATTACTACGGGCAGATTTCCGCCACCATCCGCAGTTCCTGAGTTTTGAGGTGTTTGCAGTATCACCGGAGCTGATACCGTAGTCTCACGCTCAGGGAATGGGTAGCGATAGGTTATCCGATCAGTTGGCGGTGTCGTGCCCTCATCGTTCCCGGCTGCTTGATCCAACGCAGCGCCTAGTGATTCGCTTGCTTGCCACGGCGTTGCAAGGTCTTTTGCTGGATTTTCTCCGGGAACTTTGAGGTAGTATGGCAGCTCAATTTTTCCCAGGTGAATGTCAGTTGCGTTGGGAAGCTGCGGGTTCAATTCAGTGCTTAGCAGGGGTCCGCTCGCGGCAGTGTAGAACGCTGAGTCCTGAGGCGCGGGAGTTGGGAGAAGTGCTGCCGGGATCTGGCCAACTGTTGCTGCTGCGACTTGAGCAATTGTCCCTGCCTGATCATCCCCGCAAGGGCCCTGTCCTAGGTCTAAACCTCCGTTCTGAGCTAAAAGATTCACCCCCGCAACTGTTTGTTGAGCGATAGCTTTAGAGGTGTTGGTAGGAAGGTCTGCAAAAGTTTTGATGCTTGCATCATAATCTTCACTGCCTGGATCAATCTCAGCTATGTATGACGGAGCAGATGAGTCGGTAAGCTGACTAATGAGGCCGGAGTTCACGCACTGATTTTCCTGTGCCACTGTTCCACTAGGAAAGCCGCTAGCAACTTCAACGGCATCAAGGGTGTACTGGCCTGTGACCAGTTTCTCAATACCATTTTGCCTGGCTTCTGTGGTCAGGTTACCCGCAAAGAAACTTGTAGGGTTAGCAATACTGTCAAGGACAGTGTTGGTGCCGCCAGTGGTGGTTGTGAAGGACACAGCCACGTTGTCTCGAGTCAGCGGATCCAATCCGAGCGCTTCTCTAACTTGGTTTGTGGCACCGTTAAAGTAGGCTTCAGCCAGTGACTGCCAACCGAGCGCTGCATCCCTAACCGGCGCGAGAGCCCCAGCATTCCCCAGTACTTCATCTGGATCAGCTACAGATTTGTAGAGGGGATCCTTGATAATGGGCTGATCGCCTTTATCCAGAATTGAGTCGGTGATGACCACCAAGTACCGAGTTTCCGGCTTTAGCGGTGCAATGGGGGTAATGCGCAGGTAATTATTGTCACCTCCGTTAAGAGAAAGCACCTCATGCCGGAATTCTACGGGGGCTGCTCCGCCGCGCATGGCAGGTACAGGAACTTCCACGCTCTTGGTCCTCGGAAGGCCCGTTGCAGGGTTGATCTTGGCATCTGCTTCAATTGGTGTCAGTTCGTCGTTACTGATGCCATCATTAATGTTGGCATCTTTGTGGACGAAGAACGAGACGCTTTGGAGTGGGTCGCCGCCTGGGTATGAGAGCTCCAGGAGGAAGACATTCTGTTCAGGATTCGGATTTCCATTGCCAAGGAATTGTGTAGAGTCAACGCTTTCTTTTTTGATTGATCCTTCGAACGGTATATCGATTGGCGCAATGGTAGATGCACCATCAAGGTAGCCCAGAGTAACTTCTGCCGCTGACGGGTTCAGTTTTTCTGGATCCGAATAGGTTCCGTCCGATGCGATCGGTGGGTTTGCCGTAGGGTCGGCCTGTTGGAACTGCAGATCCGTGGGAACAGGAAGGTTGCCAGTTATCGGGTTGAATTGCGGATAGGCTCGGCCATCAACGCCCGGGTTGGTAATCTGATACTCGGGATTCGCATTCCCCCCCTTACCACCGCTGTCAAAACAGCCGGTCAAACCAAGGGAGGAAGCCACGGCAAGACTTATTAGTGTTTTCTTGAACATGGGTGTGGAACCTTTTTCTGTTGTTGTGTCTTTTTGTCTGCTTGTTGTCTGAAGTTCTGGCCAGCGCTGAGCCATTACCATTCGTCTGACTATAGCGGCTACAGGGCCACTGGTGATCAGCCGAAAGTGTGATTCTGGCCGGAAGCCGACTCGCACCTGTCGGAGCTTGGCTTCATTGAAAAATAGTTGCTGGAGTGGGGTTTGTCGAGTCCCGGAGTGTGACATTTCGTTGCTACCCGGCCACCCCGGTCTGGCGGGGGTGGCGCGGGCGGTTTTTCGGGATCAGCTGAAGCGGGAAAAGTCCGGTTTGCGCTTTTCCTTGAAGGCGGCGAAGGCTTCGGCGGCCTCGTCGGATTTCAGGCGTTCACCGAAGCGTTCGCCTTCGGCCAGCATGGCTTCCTTCAGGGATTCCAGGGTGGGACGGTTGAGCATTTCCTTGGTGGCGCGGATGGCCGCCGGGGCCTGGGCGCTCAGGCGGTCGCACAGGGCGCGGGCCTGGTTTTCGGTGTCTTCCGGCGCGCAGACTTTGTTGATCAGTCCCATGGTTTTGGCATCCGCCGCGGTAAATGCATCGCCGAGCATCAGTAGTTCCGCGGCGCGTACCCGGCCCAGCCAGCCTGGCAGCAGCAGGCTGGAGCCACCTTCCGGGCAGAGGCCCAGGTTGGCAAACGGCATCTGGAAGCGGGTGTTCTCGCCGGCCACAACCATGTCGCAGTGCAGCAGCATGGTGGTGCCGATGCCCACCGCAGGCCCGTTAACGGCGGCCAGGACGGGTTTGCTGGCGCTGGCCAGCAGGAACAGGAAGCGGCCCACCGGGGTTTCCTGGAAGGCTCCCGGCAGTCCCTTGGCAAAATCCCCCAGGTCGTTGCCGGCGGTAAAGCAGTCCTCGCTGCCGCAGAACAGTACGCAACGTACCTGATCGTTCTGTTCCGCCTGCTCAAGGGCATCCCCCAGTGCGGTGTACATCTCATGGGTGAGGGCATTCTTGCGGTCCGGACGGCTCAGGCGCACGGTCAGGGTGTGGTTGTGCAATTCGGTGAGGACGTGCTCGGTCACGGTAACTCCTGTTTCTGATGTCGGTTGCTGGGATGGTAGCGGTTTCCATAGCAATTTGCAGCGGGGGGTGATAGAGCTTCTCCATAGGTTGCATGCCGCCGGCGGGGAATTTTCTGGTAAACTTTCGCCTCAAATTTACGGGGAGCCGGCCCATGGCTTCCTGCCTGAGAATCAAAACGAATTCTGATGAGGGGCCTATGACCACTGTAATCCGCCAGGATGACCTGATTGAAAGCGTGGCCGACGCGCTGCAGTTTATTTCCTACTATCATCCCAAGGACTTTATCCAGGGCGTTTACGAAGCCTACCAGAAGGAAGAGTCCCAGGCGGCCAAGGATGCCATGGCCCAGATTCTCATCAACTCCCGCATGTGTGCCCAGGGCCACCGGCCGATCTGTCAGGATACGGGCATTGTCACCGTGTTCGTGAACATCGGCATGAACGTGCAGTGGGACTGCGACATGCCCCTGGATGACGTAATCAACGAAGGCGTGCGCCGTGCCTACACCCATCCGGACAACGTGCTGCGCGCCTCGGTGCTGTCCGACCCGGACGGCAAGCGCCAGAACACCAAGGACAACACCCCGGCGGTGATTCATTACAAGATGGTTCCCGGTGACAAGGTGGAAGTACATGTGGCGGCCAAGGGCGGTGGCTCTGAAGCCAAGTCCAAGTTTGCCATGCTGAACCCCTCCGATTCTGTGGTGGACTGGGTACTGAAGATGGTGCCGCAGATGGGTGCCGGCTGGTGTCCGCCCGGCATGCTGGGTATCGGTATTGGCGGCACCGCCGAGAAGGCGATGGAACTGGCCAAGGAATCCCTGCTGGACCCGATCGATATTCATGACCTGCAGGCGCGCGGCGCTTCCAACCGGTCGGAAGAACTGCGTCTGGAACTGTTCGAGAAGGTGAACGAGCTGGGTATCGGCGCCCAGGGCCTGGGTGGCCTGACCACGGTGCTGGATGTGAAGGTGAAGGATTATCCCACCCACGCGGCCAACAAGCCGGTGGCGATCATTCCCAACTGTGCCGCGACCCGCCACGCGCACTTCACCCTGGACGGCACTGGCCCGTCCCTGCAAACCCCGCCGAGCCTGGACGACTGGCCGGAAATTACCTGGGAAGTGGGGGAGAACGTACGCCGCGTAAACCTGGACACCGTGACTCCGGAAGACGTGAAAGACTGGCAGCCGGGTGAAACGGTGCTGCTTTCCGGCAAGATGCTGACCGGTCGCGATGCCGCCCACAAGAAGATGGTGGATATGATCGAGCGCGGTGAAGAACTGCCGGTGGATCTGAAAGGTCGCTTTATCTACTACGTGGGCCCGGTCGATCCGGTACGCGAAGAAGTGGTTGGCCCCGCTGGTCCTACCACCGCCACCCGCATGGACAAGTTCACCCACACCATGCTGGAGAAAACCGGTCTCACCGGCATGATCGGCAAGGCCGAGCGAGGCCAGGTAGCCATCGATGCCATCAAGGAATTCGGCGCGGTGTACCTGATGGCCGTGGGCGGTTCAGCCTATCTGGTCTCCAAGGCCATCAAAAAGGCAGAAGTGGTCGCCTTTGAAGAACTGGGTATGGAAGCCATCTACGAATTCGAAGTGGAAGACATGCCGGTGACCGTGGCTGTGGACTCCCGCGGCAGCTCCGTGCACCAGACCGGACCGGTGGAGTGGCACGACAAGATTATTGCTGCGAAGGCGGTTTGATTTTATAGCCACGGACGGCTCGGACGTTCACGGACATAGGCACAAAGCTACCGACGGGGTCTGTCCCCACGGGACTGACCCCAGAGCTTCCAGCCTGAGGTTCCGTGTATCGACGGGGTCTGTCCCTACGGGACTGACCCCGCCGCTAACTTGTCCGTGGCTGATTCTTCTTCAGGAAGAACAACTAATATCCATCCGCCTCCCCCAATCCGGCGGGGCAGCGGCGTATTTCTCATGCTCCGGCTGCTCGTCAAAGGGCCGTTCCAGAACCTTCAGTAATTCCTCCATCGGCGCGAAATCGCCTTCTTTTGCGCTGTCGATCACCTGCTGGGCCAGGTAGTTTCTCAGGATGTATTTGGGGTTCACGCCGCGCATGGCGTACTCCCGTTCGTCGTGGGCCCGGGTTTCCTGTTGCAGGCGTTGTTCATAGCGTTCCAGCCATTCATCCGCCACGCTGCGGTCCACAAACAGATCCCGCACCGGTGCGGTGCCGTGGTTGTGGAGGTTGGACAGGCCCCGGAAGAACAGGGTGTAGTCGATGCGGTGTTCGTGCAGCATGCTGAAGGTGTCCATGACCAGCGTCATGTCTGCATCGTCCCGCTCGGCCAGGCCGAGTTTGTCCATCATGCGCTGGCGGAACCGTTCGTTGTAGGTGGTCTCGTAGTGGCGCAGGCTGCGGCGGATGTCGTCTTCGTCCATTACCGTCAGCAATGCGGAAGCAAGATACTGGCAGTTGATCAGGCCGATCTGGGGCTGGCGGTTGTAGGCATAGCGGCCACCCTGATCGGTATGGTTGCAGATGTATCTGGCATCGAATTCGTCGAGGAAGGCATAGGGGCCGTAATCAAAGGTGTCGCCGATAATGGACATGTTGTCGCTGTTCATCACTCCGTGGCAGAAACCCACGGCCTGCCAGTCCGCGATCAGCCGGGCAGTGCGTTCCACCACCTCCGTGAACCAGCGCTGGCGGCGCTCGTCTTCCGGCAGGTCGATCAGGTGCGGAAAGTGCAGGGCGATAACATGCTCCAGCAAGGTCGCCACCGCTTCCGGGCCTTCGTGGTGGGCTGCGAATTCAAAGTGCCCAAAACGGATATGGCTCTGGGCAACCCGCATCAGGGTGGCGGCGGATTCCATGGTTTCCCGCCGCACGGGATCGCCCGCAGACACCATGAACAGAGCGCGGGTGGTTGGAATGCCCAGCCCGTGCATGGCTTCGCTGCACAGGTACTCCCGGATGGTGGAGCGTAGCACCGCCCGACCATCCCCGAAGCGGGAATAGGGGGTTTGCCCGGCCCCTTTGAGGTGCCAGTCCCAGCGGCGGTCATCCGGCCCCACGGTTTCCCACAGCAGCAGACCCCGGCCATCCCCCAGTTCCGGGTTGTAGACTCCGAACTGATGGCCGGTGTATTTCATGGCCACCGGGTCCATGCCTTCCAGCAGCTCCTGGCCGGCACCTACGCCGGTCCAGTCATCCGGGTTGCTGGCGTGGAAACCCATCTGTCGGGCCAGCTTGTGGTTGAAGCAGACCATGCGTGGGTTGGTGGATAGTGGTGCGGGGGTTACCCGGGAGTAGAAACTCTCCGGTAATTCCAGATAACGGTGTTCAATGCGAAAAGGGCTATCGGACATAAATCGGATCAGGTCCCGGCAATGAATGATAGATGATACCGACCACTTTAACCGGATAAGCGATCCGGTTATACCGGGAGAAGTGGTACAGAAACTGCTAAGTGGAATATGTAATGTGCAAGCAGCGAAGCAGTCATTGCCACCAGTTCCCACCTGGAGACACAAAATGCCCGAAACAGCCACAGAACAGGCACTGGAAAACCTGATTGCCCACCACCGCCTGCCACCGGAGTACCGGCAGACCCTCAATAACATCATTGAGCCGCTGGCTTTGTCCCTTCACCAGGCCAGTCGTCACGGCAAGGGGCCTTTGCTGGTGGGCATTCACGGCGCACAGGGTACCGGTAAATCAACCCTGACGGATTTCCTGCGCACCTTGCTGGCCCACCGCTACCAGTGCCCCACGGCCAGTCTTTCCCTGGACGATATCTACCATACACGGGCTACCCGCGAGCGACTGGCCAGGGAGGTTCACCCGTTACTGCTAACCCGGGGCGTACCCGGCACCCACGACCTGGAGCTGGGCAACCGGATACTGGAGGAGCTGTCAGAGGCTAATGCCGGCTCCCGAACGCCATTGCCGGCATTCGACAAGGCTCTGGATGACCGGGAGCCAGAACAGCGCTGGCCGGTGTTTATCGGCAAACCACAGATCATTCTGCTGGAAGGCTGGTGCCTGGGGGCTCATCCGCAACCGGAGGATGAATTACTCAAGCCTGTTAACGACCTGGAAGCAGAAGAGGATCCGGACGGAAGCTGGCGGCGATACGTGAACGAGCAGCTCCGGGGCCCCTATCGGGAATTTTTCGACCGACTGCATTTTCTGATCATGCTGCGGGCACCGTCCATGGAGCGTGTTCTTGAATGGCGCACCCTGCAGGAGCATCGACTGGCGGAATCCCAGGCAGCTGCACCAAAAGAGGGCGGCAGCCCGGATGGCGATGCCCCGCAAATGCGCATTATGAGCGACAGCGCCATTGCCCGGTTCGTGATGCACTACGAGCGAATCACCCGCCATTGCCTGCAGGAAATGCCGGAGCGGGCAGATATTGTGCTGAACCTGGATGACAACCATCGGATGACCCGGGAGTAGTACTGATGACACAACCACAGCTGGTGGTTTTTACCGATCTGGATGGCACGCTGCTGGATCACGGCAGCTACGACTGGCATCCCGCTGAACCGGCTCTTCGTCGACTGCGGGCTGCGGACATACCGCTGGTTATCAATTCCAGCAAGACCGCCAGTGAGATCAGCCGGCTTCGCCGGGAACTGGGCAACACGAGTCCATACATTGTGGAGAACGGGGCGGCTCTGGTGATTCCCTCGGGCAGTTTTGGAGAGACTCACGCGCGGGTGCATAGCTTCGGTGCCTCCAGGGAGGAAATTCTCACTGTTCTGGCAGAACTGCGGGTCCGGGGATTCCTCTTCAGGGGCTTTGCAGATATGGGCGTGGAAGAGCTGGCCGGGCTTACCGGGCTGGACAACGATGCAGCGGAGCTTGCCCGTAGTCGATATGCCACCGAGCCATTGATCTGGAATGGCGGGGAGGGTGACAGGCAGCTTGAAGAGTTTCGCACCGAACTGTCTGCGCGGGGGTTGCGGCTGGTCAGGGGAGGGCGCTTCTGGCACGTCATGGGCAATGTGGACAAGGCCGATGCCGTGCGATTCTTGCTTGAGAAATACCGGGCGCGACATCCCGATACTTCGTTGATCAGTGTCGCTCTGGGCGATAGCCCTAACGACGAACAAATGTTGGCGACCGCGGATATTGCGGTCGTGATCCCGAATCCATTGGTAGAAGCGATTCGGCTTCCGACCCATGTCCGGGTTATTCGGCCGGACGCTCCGGGCCCGACGGGATGGAATCAGGCCGTCATGGCCTTGCTGGACCAGTACGGTTTCTGAATTCCAAAGGAGAAAAGCCATGGGCGATTTCTATCAGAACGGCATTATTACCACTCTGCATAATCTGACCGACCGGCCGGTTGAAGACATAGAGCAGGAGCTGGTCAGTTTTCGCAAAAGCCGGCCCATGTCCCTGGTGTTGCCGAGCCTCTATTCCGAGTTGGAAGGCCCGGCTCTGGCGAACATCGTGAAAGAGCTGACCGAGGTGCCGTATCTGGATCAGATTGTAATCGGCCTGGATCGGGCCAACGAGGACCAGTACCGCCATGCCATGGGCTATTTCAACGAACTGCCTCAGGACGTGAAGGTGTTGTGGAATGATGGCCCCAGGCTGCGCGCCATCGACCTTACGCTTCGTGAGCAGGGGCTGGCACCGACGGAAATGGGCAAGGGCCGTAACGTCTGGTATTGCTTTGGCTATGTGCTGGCCTCTGGCATCAGCAAGTCCGTAGCGCTCCACGACTGCGACATCCTTACCTATCGCCGGGATCTGCTTGCCCGGCTAATCTATCCGGTGGCGAACCCCCGCTTCAATTATATGTTCTGTAAGGGGTATTACGCCCGGGTTGCGGATAAGAAAATGAATGGCCGGGTCAGCCGTTTGCTGGTGACACCGCTGATTCGTGCGCTTAAAAAAGTGTGCGGCCCCAATGATTTTCTCGACTATCTCGACAGCTACCGCTACCCGCTGGCCGGGGAGTTTTCGTTCCGCACCGATGTGATCAACGATTTGCGCATTCCCAGCGACTGGGGGCTGGAGGTGGGTGTGCTGTCGGAAATGAAGCGCAACTACGCCACCAACCGGCTGTGTCAGGTGGATATTGCCGATACCTACGATCATAAGCACCAGGATCTGTCCCCGGAGGATGTTTCCCGTGGGCTGTCCAAGATGAGCATGGATATCAGCAAAGCCGTTTTTCGCAAGCTGGCCACCAACGGCCAGGTGTTCTCCACGGAAACCTTCCGCACCATCAAGGCCACCTATTTCAGGATTGCCCTGGATTTTGTGGAAACCTACCAGAACGATGCCCTGATTAATGGGCTGACGTTTGATCGCCACAAGGAAGAAAAGGCAGTGGAGTTGTTTGCCCGCAATGTGATGGAGGCTGGCAACTACTTCCTGGAGAATCCCATGGACACCCCGTTCATTCCCAGCTGGAACCGGGTGGTCAGTGCCCTGCCGGATATCCAGGATCAGTTGATGGAGGCTGTAGATCTGGATAATAAGGAATTCCGCCCATGAGCCTGCAGGAAAAGCTCTCCGCCATGCTGGATGGTGTCTACCCGGAAATTGATACCGGATTCCTGGCGGCCCAGTTGCTGTCCACCATGCAGCTGGATGCCGGCTCACCTTCGCCGGGGGATCATCGTAATCACTGGGACCAGAGCGACATCCTGCTGATTACCTATGCGGATACCCTGCGTCGGGAGGGGGAAAAGCCCCTGGAGGTGTTGCACCAGTTTCTGCAGGACTGCCTGTCGGACAGCGTCTCTGCGGTGCATATACTGCCGTTCTTTCCCTACAGCTCGGACGACGGGTTTGCGGTCATGGATTACCTGACGGTAAACGAATCCCACGGTGACTGGCCGGATATCCGTCGCATTGCCGACGACTACAAGCTGATGTCGGATCTGGTAATCAACCATATGTCGTCTCGCAGCCGCTGGTTCGAAAACTACCGCAAGCGGCTGGACCCGGGCCGGGACTATTTTTTCGAGGCGCGCCCGGACGCTGACGTAAGCAAGGTGGTGCGGCCCCGCACCTCGCCCTTGCTGGTGCCGGTACAGACGGCAGAGGGGGAACGGCATGTGTGGTGTACTTTCAGCGAGGATCAGGTGGACCTGAACTTTGCCAACCCCCAGGTCCTGCTGGAGTTTGTGGCGATCATTCGCTTTTATCTGGACCAGGGGGTCCGGTGGTTCCGGCTGGATGCGGTGGCGTTTCTCTGGAAAGAGCCGGGTACCAGCTGCATTCATTTGCAACAGACCCACGAACTGATCAAGATTCTCCGGTTGCTGATCGAACGTGCAGAGCCCGGTGCGGTGGTTATCACCGAGACCAATGTGCCCAACCGGGAGAACCTGACTTATTTTGGCAACGCCAACGAAGCTCACGTTATTTATAACTTCTCCCTGCCGCCGCTGCTGATCAATACCCTGGTGACCGGCAATTGCCGACACCTGAAAACCTGGCTGATGAGCATGCCCCCAGCCCAGATGGGCACCGCCTACCTGAATTTTATCGCCTCCCATGACGGGGTAGGGCTCAGGCCTACGGACGGCTTGCTGGATGAGGCAGAGAAAGACCGATTGATCCGCACCATGGAAGGGTTTGGCGGTCGGGTGTCCTACCGGCACACCCCGGACGGCGGGCAGCAGGCCTACGAGATCAATATTGCCCTGTACGATGCCATGGCGGGTAGTGCTGCTGGCGGAGTGGACGGCTGGCAGTTACAGCGCTTTATCTGTGCCCATGCCATCATGCTCGCGCTGGAGGGGATTCCGGCATTTTATATCCACAGCCTGCTGGGCACCGGCAATGACCACGAACGGATGGAGCACACCGGTAGGTTACGTTCCATCAATCGCAGCCAGTGGGATCTGGACGTGCTGGAACAGACACTGGTCGACCCGCTGTCCCACCATCACCGGGTTTATACGGAGCTGCGGCGCTTGATCGCGATTCGCAGGGAACAGCCGGCCTTTCACCCCAATGCTACCCAGTTCACCCTGCACCTGGGGCTGGAGGTTTTCGGTTTCTGGCGCCAGAGCCTGCTGCGGGAGCAGTCTGTTTTCTGCATCCACAACGTGACTGACCGGATTCAGCAGGTGGCTCTGGAAGACGTCAACCTGATCGGCACCGACCAGTGGCGGGATCTGATCAGTGGCGAGGAGATCCGCGATCTTTCCGGGTGCCTGACCCTAAAGCCCTACCAGGCGGTATGGCTGTCCAACCGGTAAGTGTCCTGACTGCATCTCAAATCTCCCGATAGACAAAAAATGAAACAACGTCTATTATGAGACTTGAAATACAGGAGGCGCACCATGAACACTGCCAATGCATTGCCCGCCTATGAAAACGCGAACCTGGCCGCCACCGGCCTGAAAACCGTGCTCACCATTCTGGAGCGCTGGGGGTGCAGTGCCGAGCAGGTACAGAAGATTTTGCAGATCTCCCGGCCGGCCTATTACAAATACCGCAAGGACCCGTCCCAGGCGAGCCTTACCCGGGACCAGCTGGAGCGGATCAGCTACCTGCTGAATATCCACGCGGCCCTGCGTACCCTGTTCGAGAATCCGAAGAACGTCTACGGCTTTATGACCCTGCCCAATCACAATCCCGGCTTTAACGGTAAGAGCCCCCTGGAGCTGATCAGCAGCGGTGAGTTTGCTTCCCTCTATGAAACCTTCAAGCGCATTGATGCCCTGCGAGGGGGAGGCTGGTAATGGCTCAACAGGCAAAGGAATTGCCGCCACAGACCGATTGCAGTGGGTTCACCGGTTACCGGCTGGTAAACAGCAAGTTCCCGCCGGTGGGCCTGTTTGACGATGTGGCCGACCCGGAGGAATTCGAGGCCCTGTACCAGTTGCAGGCGATGACCAACCCCCGGCTCCGGAACGAGGTGGGCAACCTGGCGTTGCTGCCGGCATCCGAAATACCCTTCGGCATCCCCGGCTGCACCTGCGCCGTCGCGCCTTTCACCCATGTTAATCCGGACGGCAGTCGATTCAGTGACGGCCGTTACGGCGTTCTGTATCTGGCGGACAGCTTCAGCACGGCGCTGGCGGAGGTGGTTCACCACCAGGCCCGCTATTGGGGCAACGTTCCGGGCCTGGGTTACGACCGGATTGTGCTGCGTGGGTTGAAGGCGCAAGTGGGGCCGTTGAATCTCCATGATATTACCGGCTGGCCAGGGGATGACCCTGTGTTGTCGGCGGAAGACTATTCCGCTTCCCGTGCTTTGGGCCGGTCCCTGTATGAGGCGGGCTCCGGAGGCATTCATTACCCATCGGTTCGAAATAAAGGCGGACTGTGCTGGGGGCTTTTCTCGCCCCGGCCGGTGCGGAAAATGCTGCAGTCTTCCCACTATGAATTGGTCTGGGACGGGGCCTCGGTTTCCTCGGTTAACAAGCTCGTGCGTCAGTCCTGGTGAGGGCGATTAGCGGGCCAATGGCCAGCTATCCGGCATCACAAACAGGCGTTGCTGTTCTTCCCAGTTTCCGGTTTGCGGGTTTTTCGAGAGCTCTGCGAACAGGCCGGGCCGCTGTCGGTGGCGCAGATGTTCAAGCTCGGCGGTTACCTCGCCCGGGTCCGGTGTTTGTTCCTGTGTCCAGGGACCCAGCCAGTGGGGTTTATGCAGGGGCTTCCAACGGCTGGTATCAAGCGCATCCAGTGTGGACTGGTAAAGCCACTGCCCTTTGAGGTGACCTTGCGGTGCTGTTGAGGGGGCGGCGAGGTCTCCCTCCCGGGGATAGAACAGGTAACCGGGCATAAACACCCGCTGCTCCAGCGGTTCATCCAGTCCCAGCTCCTGAAGCTGGTTTCGTGTTTGCGGATGTTCGCTCAGGTGGCTCTGGTGATTGAGGATGCGGGTGGTTTTCAGGTCCAGCCGGTCGTGGGCATTGGGGCCGTACCACCGGATTGTATCGGGCTCCCGGTATCCAAGGTAAAACTTCACCGCAATTTCGTGGTGCTCCAGCCGCCCGGTGGCGGGATTGCGAACGACAAAATCCAGTTCGCCGATGGTCTGTCCTTCCTCGCGAATCTGCAGGTTGCGCACTAGTACCTCCCACCCCAGAAGGTCTTCCAGCAGGCAGTGGTAAAGCTGCTCGAAATGCAGGCCCAGTCTTGGCACCGGGGGTTCTGTCAGTACGCCGGGGCCGGATGCAGGGTCGGTATCCCACTGGCTCAGTCTTTCTACCATCGCACCGGTCAGATGCTCTCCCGGATAAAAGCAGCGACTGGATCGGATCAGCTGCGGGGCTGACAACATCCAGCGCAGGTGGCGTACCGCAGGGGTTTGGAAGCGGGGTAGGTCCGAAATGGCGGATCTGCTCATGGGGCTTGTCAGCTTCTTATGTTGCGTTTGGCGATATGTAATGCCTTAAAAAGGTTAACAATAAAGTCTGCGTATTGTGGCGACAGACTCTCCCTTTCGACTTCTTCCTGTGATCGCCTGCTCAATATTCTCTGCCTGAGAGTCGGTACAGTGCTTGTGCGGCTGCTGATGGAAGTGTGCAGTCTTCAAGGCCGTCTGCCAACCGGGCACTTCAACCATCGCCTGGCAGAACACCCGATAAGGATAGTCAACATGACAAAGAGCACGCTTTCAGGCGCTGTTCTTGCCGCGTTTTGCATGGGTATTGTGCCCGTTGCCCAGGCAGAACTGGAACCCATCAGCGATCAGGAAATGGGGCAGGTGCAAGGGCAGGCCATGTTTTCCATTGACCGGACCGGTCAGGGAACGGAACAGTATACCCGGGTGACCATGGGAATGGACGTGGAAGTCCAGACCAACGTCGATACGGTGGCCTTGGGGGAAGACAGCGCAGGTACCGACCTGGATATAGGCAACCTTTCCCTGGGCCATATTGCCCGGGACGAGACCCGGGTGCAGATTGACGGCAATACCTATTCCGCCGGTGAGATCGTGCCCTTCGTTGGTGAGAATCCCTATCTGGAGTTTGCCGAGCGTGATGGTGAAATTATCGGCGTAAGGCTGGGTCTCGGTAAGGCCCGGGGAACTCTGTCCGGCGATATTGCCAGTTTTAGCGGTAATCTGGGGCTGCAGATTCAGGATGAAGACGGCAATGTCAGCCCGGCAGCGTTGCTGGATGCCTTGGGCAACCCTGCCGGCACCCGGGCCACGCACGTCGGTCTGAGTGGTGATGGCACCGATTGCTCGGCCGGTGTGCGCTGTGCGCCGCTTGGTAACCTGCGATCGCTGAACATTGGTAAAGCACTGGACGATGGCGATGTTGGTTTTACGGAGGATTTGTTTGTGTCCTTCCAGAAAGAAGCGGTGAACTGGCAACAACTGACTGAAACGGGGGAGCCCGGGACCGTCATCCGGGCGGCTGAGGGGGCCTTTCTCAATCTGCCCACCAGCATGACCATCGATCTGCAGACTCTGCAGAATGGCATTCCCAGAGAGCGTACCGAGTACATTGACCGGGGTGTCGGGCTGTTCTGACTTGTATTTGGCAGTCTGCTAAACTGCGCCGTTCAATCTTCTTGTAATCCCACGTTGGACGGCGCAGGAGCAAATTCGGTGATTCGCTCGTTTTACTGGCATGACTATGAAACCTTCGGTGTCGACCCGGTGCACGACCGGCCATCCCAGTTTGCCGGGGTGAGGACCGATGCGGACCTGAACATTATCGAAGAGCCGCTGGTCATTTACTGCAAACCCACCGACGACTACCTGCCCGCGCCCCAGGCCTGCCTGATTACCGGCATCACCCCCCAGAAAGCTATGCACGAGGGCCTGCCCGAGGCGGAGTTTATAGAGCGCATCAACCAGGCCTTCAGCGAGCCGGGCACTTGTGTGGTGGGCTACAACAGCCTGCGGTTCGATGACGAAGTGACCCGCAACACCCTGTACCGCAACCTGCGGGATCCCTACGCCCGGGAATGGCAGAACGGCAATTCCCGCTGGGACATTATCGACATGGTACGGCTGACCTACGCCCTGCGCCCGGAGGGCATCAACTGGCCCCGTAAGGAAGACGGCAGCCCCAGCTTCAAACTGGAAGAGCTCACCGTGGCCAACGGCATCGCCCACGAAGCGGCCCACGATGCCATGTCTGATGTGGAAGCCACCATTGCCGTCGCAAAACTGATCAAAGAGAAACAGCCGAAACTGTTCGACTTTGTCCTCAACAACAAGGACAAGCAATCCGCCCGGACCATGCTGGATACCGCCAGCATGAAGCCGGTGTTCCACATATCCGCCAAGTACCCGGCCCGCCGTGGCTGCTGCGCCATGGTCGCGCCATTGGCCAATCACCTGACCAACAAGAATCAGGTGATTGTGTACGACCTGCGGGAAGACCCCACGGAACTGATTAACGCCAGTGTGGAAGAAATCCGCGAACGGGTGTTTACCTCCCAGGAAGCGTTGGGCGAAGGGCGGTCACGGTTTGCGCTGAAAGGCATCCAGGTGAACAAATGCCCGGTATTGGCCCCTGCCACCATGCTTAAAACACTGTCTTCCGAGCGCCTGGAAGAGCTGGAACTGGACGGTGACCTGCTGCGCCAGCACCTGGCCATGCTGCGCAAGGCACCGGACCTGCCGGCCAAGGTGACGGAAGCCTTTGAACAGAGTTTTGAAGACAGCGACCGTACCGACCCGGACGAGCAACTCTACGCCGGCGGCTTCATCAGCAAAGGCGACCGGGAGAAACTCGACTGGCTGGTGCGCCAGCCCCCGGAAGACCTGCCGGAGCAGCAGGAAAAACTCCGCTTTGATGACCCGCGCCTGGGGGAAATGCTGTTCCGCTACCGCGCCCGCAACTACCCGGAAACTCTGGACGGGGAAGAGCGCGAGAAATGGGAGCAGTTCCGCTTCCAGCGCCTGATGCACCCCAAATCCGGCTGGCGTTCTCTGGAAGCCTACGGCAAAGAACTGCAAAACCTCGCCAGCAACCCGGACCTCACCCCGGCCCAGCAACACATCCTGGAAGACCTCCACCTCTACGGCGAATCCCTCGTCCCCTATATGTAAATGGGGTCAGACCCCCGTGCATTATTTTCAAAAAATCGCATGGGGTCTGACCCCGTGTCGTTTTTCGGAAATTTTGCACGGGGGTCTGACCCCATCAGAAGAGCTGGATCTGGTTGCGGCCGGATTCTTTGGCTTTGTAGAGGGCTTTGTCGGCCTGTTCGAGCCACTGCATGTAGTTGTCCGGCCGGTGGTCGAGCTGGGTGATGCCCATGCTGACGGTGTAGCGGATGGGGCCGGCGGTGGTGTCGACCTCGCTTTCTTCGATGGTCTGGCGGATGCGCTCGCAGATAATGCGGGCACCCTCGGCATCGGTTTCCGGCAGGATGATGCCGAATTCCTCGCCGCCGTAGCGGCCGACGCTGTCGGACTGGCGCACCGCCTCTTTGGTGACCCGGGCTGTGTGGCGGATGACTTCGTCACCGGCCAGGTGGCCATGGTTGTCGTTCACTGCCTTGAAGTGGTCGATGTCGAACATCACCAGGCTGCTGTCGTGCTTGTAGCGGCTGAACCGCTCGAACTCGGCATCCAGCAGGTTTTCCCAGGTGCCGCGGTTGAGCAGGCCGGTCAGGCGGTCGGTCATGCTCAGCTTGGCGAGCTGCTCGTTGGCCCGTTCCAGCGCCATCTTGTTGGAGGCGGTATCGGTTACGTCGTACACCATCAGGCATACCTTCTCCACCTGGCCATTGGGACCGGACAGGGGGCTGATGGTGAGGTTCTGGTACATGTATTCCGAGGTGCCGGTAATGGGCCGGGTGTTGCGGAACCGGAACAGGTAAGGGCGCTGCTCCCAGGAGGTGAAGGCGCGGGTGTTGAGCAGGGCAACCGCATCAATCTTGCGGGTCAGCCAGGCTTCCGGGATGTCCGGGAATACTTCAAACAACACCCGTTTGTGGATATGGCTGGCGGTGATGCCGCTATGGTGTTCCATGAAGCCATTCCAGGCTTCCACCCGGAAATCCAGGTCCAGCACCACCAGGCCCACTTCCACGGACTCCAGCATGTTGACCAGCCAGTGATAGGCTCCGGGGTCGAATTCATCCATCGCCATGGTCAGTCCACCAGATACTGCATGTGTTTCTGAAGGAAGGGCACCGAGTCCTCGGTGAGCAGCACCAGCATGTCACACTGAATGTTGCGGCCCTCCAGCGCGTAGTTGATCTCGATGCACATCAGCTCTTCCTGCCGGTTGCTGTGGTGATCCAGCATTTCGCCGATCTGCCGGTGCTGGCCGAGCACCGTTGGGTGGCCCAGCCCCAGGCGCAGATCGAGCTGGTCGCCCATGCCTTTCAGGAAGGCCCCGAACAGAATGCTGGACATATCCATCAGCACTTCCACATGCACGGACTCACCCTCGGTGACCTCGTAGTGGAGCATTTCGGCCATTTCCCGGAAACTGGTATCCGCAAACAGCAACAGTGCCTCGCCGGAAATGCCGGCACCGGTAAAGCCCTGGCAGACGGCCGAGTAGGTATCCTGCTCATTCGCCGCGGAGAGCGCCATGTGCAATTCGGAATTGGCGATTCTGGCCACCCGCGGCACCGGTTGCTCCACAAAAGCACTCAGCAGGCGGGCCAGCAGGTCCGAGGAGCGGCCCATGGCCACGTTGGCAATTTCCTGCAGGTAGTCTTCCAGGGTGACGGAGATGGCGGAGGCTTTTTCAGCGGCGGGTTCTTCCTCCGGCTCAGTATTGGCAGCCAGCAACCCGTAATCCGCCAGAATCTTTTCCAGATGGCCGGGGTCAATGGGTTTCTTGATAAAGTCGATGGCCCCGAGCTTGCGGGTACGCTCTCGGGCTTCAGGCTGGATATCCCCTGAGACGACAATCGTCAGCACCGGAAGGTCATCCTTGCGGACCTGCTCCAGCACCTCGTAGCCGTCCATCTCCGGCATGTTCAGGTCCAGGAACATCAGGTCTGCTTCGCCGCGGCGCAGGATATCCAGCGCTTCCTGGCCATTGGTGGCAAACACAATATCCCTGGCGATCCCGCCAGGCAGGGAACGAGCCATCTGCTTCCGTGCCATGGAGGAGTCATCGCAGATCAAGAGGCGGTGTGTCATGAAGCTTGGGTAACTGCCCGCGAAAAAGAGAATTTCCTCAAGTATGGCAGAAAACCAGATGGTGGGGTCAGACCCCCATGCAATTTGTTGTTAAAACTGCACAGGGGTCTGACCCCATTTACTAGCGGCGGCGTTGGAAGTAGAGGCTGAGGTTCTGGCCCATCAGACTTTGTACTTCGCTGCCGAGGGCTTCGGCCTGGATCTGTTTTTGCACGGGGCCGGTGGCCAGGCTGTGGCCGTCGGTGTCGCGGGCCTTGAGGAGCTTCCAGTCGACTTCGTTGCTGAGCAGGGACATCAGTTGCTGCAGCTGGCGGCTGTCCTGGGGATTGAACCAGCGGTCGCGGCAGCCGCCCAGGCTGTAGAAGTTGGTATCCTGCAGCAGTTCCTTCCAGAGCGGATCGTGCCGGTTGCTCAGTACCATATTGCGCAACTGGCGAAGGCCGCTGCGGCTGGGGGTGAGGCTGTGCTCCTCCACCAGGCGGCGGATCTGCCGGTCGCCCTGTGTCTGCTCAGACAGGCCAGTGTGCAGATGCACCACGGCACCGGAGCCGGATGCCTGGCGGATCAGGGCAGAGAGAGAGAAATCCGTCATGCCGGAGGAGGGCAGGCGGCCGACTTCCACCCAGTGCACCTGATGGCCGTCGGCCACAAATTGCCGGGCAATGGACCAGGGCCAGAACACAATGTTGCTGATCTCCAGGTCTTCGGCCAGCCGGGTTGCCCGGGCGATGTTGGCCAGGGATTCGTCCACGGCCACCACTTCCACGTCATCCAGGTAACGTGCCAGCTCCAGAGCCCTTTGGCCGGAGCGCGCACCGCATACCATCAGGCGCAGGGTGTCTGGCAGGGCATCGGTCTGCATGCCGAGTTCCTGGGCCATGATGGTTTTCAGGCTGGTTTCGCTCTGGTGTGACAGTCGTGACCACGCGGGCCAGGCCTGGGGCACGTCCTGTTTCTCTAGGCACAGTTCCTCGGCCTTCTCCACAAAATTCTGCTTGATGGCTTCCTCGCTGGCGCGGTCGTAGTAGCTGGCCGCCAGCACCGGCTGCAGTCCCGCCGGCCAGTCTGTCAGGCTCCACTGGCCAAGTTTGACCGCGAAACTCTGGTGGAACAGGGCTCCGTACATCGCGCTGAGCATCAGCGAGCCGACCAGTGCATCCTGGGGATCATTCATCACCAACTGGGCCTGAAGGCTGTTGTTGATGGTTTCCACCAGCCGCTCTTCATCTTCAGCCGCCGCCAGGGCATAACCGGTTCGGTCCGCGTAGCGGGCAATGGCAAGGGTGAGCGGTTGCAGTTCATCCCGTAGCTCGGCGGTTTGCGCGACCTCGGCAATGATCGAACGGCGCAGCAAAGACACCAGCTCCTCGATGGCCGGGTCTGGCATCAGGGTTTTTTCCAGCGCCAGGATCAGCAGCTCGTCTTCGCAGGCCGCTTCCAGGAACACCTGGGCGCTGGGGTCGTCCAGATCGTATTGCTGGTGCAGAATCGCGGCGATAAAGTGGCCCAGTTCCTGATGAGGCAGGCCGTCTTTCTTCAGTAGCGCGATGGCATCCAATGCCAGTTCGGTATCGGCTTTGTTGACCTCCAACTGGCAGGCGCACTCCAGCATGCCGGCGTACACGGAATCCCACTCCGTGCCCATCTGCAGCAGTTTGCGGTAGTGCAGATAAGCTACATCCGGCTGACCGTTCAGGCGCTTGGCGTGGGCAACGCCGCAGAAAGCGGCGGCGGATTGCCGGTCCTGCTCCAGTGCCTGCTGGAAGTATCGCTCCGCCTGGGCCGGCCGCTCGGTTTTCAGCGCCCAGTAACCCAGATTGGTGTACTGCTGCGCCTGGGTAGCATCCTGCTCGAGGCTTGCCAGGAACAGCTCCCGGGCACGTTCCAGATGACCGTCATCCATCTCCACCCGGCCCAGCAGACCCAGCGCCTGGGCATTTGCACCCTCCAGTGCCAGCGCCTCGTCAATATAACGGCGACACTCATGCCGCGCCTTCAGACGCTGCACATAGCTGAGCTGAAAGCTGTTGGATTCACCATAGGCGAGATTGGCCTGCAACAGCAGCCGCGCCACCTGAGCCTGTTGAGAAAGCGGAGCCTGAACCGAATGTTGTGCGTGCATGGAACACCTCGTAATGCCAGCCGTTTGCCAAAGCGGCAAACCTATGCAGTTTTTTGACGGTTTTGCCGGGTTTGGGGGAGGTGTTGCGAAAGGTGTGCCAGTTTTGGGTGGGGTCAGACCCCTGTGCAATTCGTGGTGGAAACTGCGCGGGGGTCTGACCCCATGGACCCTTTCAACTCAATTCACCGGAGAGTAAACTGAAATCAAGGCATCTACTCGAGGTGGTTATGTACGCCATTGAATTTGAAACCGATATCACGGGCAAGTATCTGGAGCTCCAAGAGTGGCAGCATCTTCTGAATAAGCATGCACGGGTGATTATTCTTGTGGATGACAACTCCGATGCTCCGGAAGCCAGTGACGATGCAGCGGAATTCCGAGCCCTACAGTCTGCCCGGGCTGACAAACCAGAAGTAGCCAAGGATGTGGCAATCGAGTCCATGGAGGACGATATCAATAATGACGTTTTTTGATACTAATGTTCTTGTATACGCAATCATCAATCAGGATTCCGTCAAGCAGCAACTTGCAGATAAATTGATAGAAGATGCTATAGCAAGCCAGCAATTTACGATATCTCCATTAGTGCTGACCGAGTTGACTTTTGTATTGGCAAAACTCGGCCAGCTCCCTTCTCAGAACGATTTTCTGCAGTATTTCCAGAAATTTTCTACGCCCTCGATAGATAAGATTGATATTGCCAGGGCAGTAAAGATCGCACTGGAGTTGGACGTGGGCAAAAGCATCAACGACCTGGTGCATCTGGTTCATGCCGAGCGCCAGGGCTGCGCAAAGATTGTGACCTTTGATAAAGGCTTTTCGAGGTTTGCAGGTAAGGCTGATATAGAGCTGGTTGTGCTGTAGAAAAGAGCATGGGGTCAGACCCCCGCGCAATTCACGAAGCAAACTGCACCGGGGTCTGACCCCAAACAAAAACGGCCGGGTGTTTAGCCCGGCCGTTTTTGTTATAGCGCGAAGGTTTAGCCCTGCAGCAACTGCAGTACCTGCTGGGGCCTGGCGTTGGCCTGGGAGAGTACTGACAGGCCGGCCTGTTGCAGCACCTGGGTGCGGGCCAGTTCGGCTGTTTCTGCCGCAAAGTCCGCATCCCGGATCCGGCTGTTGGAGGCCGAGAGGTTCTCCGAGGTGGTTGCCAGGTTGGCTATGGTGGACTCGAAGCGGTTTTGTACCGCGCCCAGTTCTGCACGGAAGCCGTTGATTCTGTCGAAGGCGTAGTCGACTGCAATCATGGCATCTTCAGCGCCCTCGCGGGTTGAGATGTCCAGCTCGTTTACGGAAATGGTGTTGTTGTCGACCGTGGCTTCGATAGCACCTGTGTCGATCCGCACAGAGCCGTCCTCTGCGAGCAGGTCAGGGGTGCTGATACTGATCTCGTACTGCTCACCAAACTGGGCAGAGAAGATGATTTCGTCATTCTCCGAGTTCAGGTTGGCGCGGATGCCGGTGTTGACGGATTCGGCGTTCACCTGGGCGACGATGTCGTTCAATGAGCTAGCATCTTGCACTGTGATTGGTGTGCCATTTACATCGACTTCAAAAGTAACGGTCTCGTTATTGTCGAAGCGTTCAGCCAGGGTGATGGGCGTATCGGCAATGGCAACGCTTACTGTCTCTGAATACGTTGCGTTATCGTCGTCGTCCTCGACAGAAAAGACTGCATTGAAGGACTCATTGCGTTGATTTGAGAATGCTAGCTCGCCGCTATCTGGGTCAGCTGTAACTTCGATATTAGTCAGGTCGGTATTGCCGCCTGCAACCGCAACGTCAATTCGATCTTGAATTTCCGCAGCCAGCTCGTCCGCAGTGTCGAAAGTGCCATTTGAAAGCGTTAGTGTGGTTCCATTGATGGCTACAGTGTCATCACCACCAGATGTGGTGATAGGGAAAGTGAGTGTCGATTGTAGGGTAGTTGAAAGTGTCTCAACCGGCTCATAACCAGCAGTCTGCTCAGACAGCTTGTCAGTCTCCACCATCACAGCCCCAATATTCTGCCCCCGGGAATCCAGACCACTAACCCCGATGGTCTCACCAGAATTGGCACCCACCTGGAAAGTCTGCTCCCCGAAGGTGCCATCCAGAACCTTCAGCCCGTTAAAACTGGTCTGGGCAGCAACCCGGTTAATCTCCGCAATCCGCTGCTGCACTTCCTGATTCAGCGCCTGCCGGTCAGAGGTGCTGTTGGTGGCGTTGGCAGCCTGGACGGCCAGCTCGCGGATACGCTGCAGGTTCTGGGTAACCTCATCCAGCGCCCCCTCAGCAGTCTGCGCCAGGGAAATACCATCGTTGGCATTCCGCTGGGCCATATTCAGGCCAGTGATTTGCGATTCAAAGCGGGTGGAAATCGCCAGGCCGGCGGCGTCGTCTTTTGCAGAGTTAATCCGCAGACCCGATGACAGCCGCTCCAGCGCGGTGTTGGCATCGCCCTGTGACGCATTCAGGTTGCGCTGAGCGTTCAGCGACGCGATGTTGGTGTTGATGATCTGAGGCATAACTATTCTCCCTGCTCAGAGATGCCGGAACCTCGCTGCCCTGATTGACGGGGCACCTTGCCGGCGGAAATTCATTGAATTGCCGTTTTGCCGGACATCAAGCGAAGGGTGTGCCAGTTTTTCATAAAAAGTTATAAGATATTGAAAGGCATGATTATTATATGGTTGTGTTTTGATCAGTGAAAATGCGGGTGCCGGTTTTCTGGCATGTGGGATGGGAAAGGGGTTGCCGCTTTGCTATGAGTTCTTCCGCTGTGCGTAGTAAAAGAGTTTTGTTTAGGACTGGCCAGACATGACTCTTTGCGGTTCACAGACTTCGATTCCGGTTATATCCATCTATCCCACTCAGTGATATAATTTTTATTATGACAAGGATTTTCAGAACGAAAACGTTCTCGCGCTGGATGCGCAAAAATAACCTTTCTGACGATGTGCTACGCCAGGCGGTAACGGAGATGGCTGAAGGCCTGATTGATGCCGACCTTGGCGGAGGTGTCGTCAAGAAGCGGGTGGCCATGCAAGGTCAGGGCAAGCGTGGAGGAGCCAGAACAATCATTGCCACGAATTTTGGCGAACATTGGTTCTTTCTGTTTGCTTTTGCAAAGAACGAGCGAGCTAATATCTCGCAACCGGAGCTGAGGGCACTTCAGGAGATGGCGTTGGATTTTTTAGGCTTGGATGATGCCGGTTTAGAAGAGGCTGTTCGATTCGAGGCGTTAACGGAGATCAAATATGGCAACCACTGAACCTGGAAGTCGCTTGCTCCACGAAGTTCGCGAGACCGCACATGACCTCAGGTCAGCCGGGCTGATAAGTAAGCGCCGCCTGGACGAGTACGAAGTGCTGTGTCGGGCAGATGATATCCAACTCCCTGCGTTGGATATCAGGCGGTTACGGGTGCAAGCGCAAATGAGCCAGGCAGTCTTTGCGGCTGTTCTGAATGTAAGTGTTTCATCCGTACAAAAATGGGAGTCCGGCGAGAAAAAGCCGTCCGGTGCATCCTTGAAGCTCTTGAACCTGGTCAGGCGGAAAGGGGTTGAGGTTCTGCTTTACTGATTTTGTCTTCTTGGCAGCGGCTCCCATTCCAGAAATCCTGACCCAGCATGAAGGCGACCTGGCAGCACTTTGCAGGCGGCATCATGTCAGCTACCTCGCAGTGTTTGGCTCGGCAACAACTGCTCGTTTCCGTGAAGCGTGAAGACAGTGACCTGGATTTCCTTGTGACATTTGAGGCCAATCTGTCGGCTAGTCAGATAGCAAATGCTTTCTTTGACTTGAAGTTAGGGAGGCTCTGAATAAGTCTCAAAATCAGCGATAATACGGTCACCGTCAACCGCACAGGATTCGTTGCCACCATGGATCAGATTACCTTCTCCGAAGCTGAGTACTAGACCAAGAAGCGCAAGACCCGCCGCGAGATCTTTTTGGAGCGGATGGACAAGCTGATTCCGTGGAAGCAGTTGGAGAAGAAGGTAGCCCGATATTATCCCAAGGGCCAGACCGGCCGACCAC
>VMHT01136141.1_pt1 | contig 40020 bp, 71 predicted proteins | sample 4693611 | NCBI WGS metagenome assembly VMHT01 (sample SAMN12280063, study PRJNA550983) | marine metagenome | isolation source: seawater sampled from same location over 5 years 0.02-0.2 micron viral filtrate | place: USA: collected off the coast of southern California halfway between the port... ...
ACAACAACTGCTTGTACTATTTCTTGTACTTCTTCTGTTGCAAATTCTAAGTTTTGTACACCAATGTCATTAACTTCTTGAATAACTTCTATAACCTCTTCAGTAGTAACTTCTTCAATAATAATGTCTTGAATAATTTCTTCAACTTCGGCAACTTCTACAGCTATCTCTTCTTTAATTTGTTCTTCAGTAGATATATCTTCATCTGCAAGCTCAACAACTTGGCTTTCTTCTTCTGCTTCAATAAAAATATCTTCTTCTTTGATTTCTTTATCATCAATAATTATTATATCTTCTGTTATTATTTCTTCTAATACAAACTCTTCTTCTTCTATTGCAAATTCTTCTTCAAAATCTATTTCTTCTAACTTCTGTATAGTGTCTATAAAATCTTGTAAGTCTTCGCCCTCAAGTTTTAAGTCTTCTATTATTTCCGCAGAGTCCACCAAAATAATAGATTCTTCTTTAAGTTCTTTAAGTTCAATCTCAACTTGTTTCTCAAGCTCAAGTATCTCTTCTTCAGTAAGTTCAATGTATTCTTCCTCAACATATTCATCTTCCAAATCGTCATATATAAAATCATCATTAAGAAGCTCTTCTGTGACTTGTTCCAAATCTTCTTTTTGTGTGTCATATAGTTCTAAATCTCCTCTTTCAATTTGTGCATCTGTTAATTCAACACCATATAAATCGTAATTCTTTTTGCGTTCGTTATCTCTATCAACTGTACCATCTTCTACTTCATATTCTTCATACTCTGCTTCTTCTCCATTGTCTAAAATTACAATAATAGTTACTGGTTCGGGTGGTGGTGGCGGTGGTGGTGGCTCATAAACTATAGGCGGTGGCGGTAAAGTAGTAGTAGTAGTAGTAGTTGTAGTGCTTGTAGTCGTAGTACTTGTTGTCGTACTAGATGTTGTTGTACTAGATGTTGTAGTAACAGTAATCTCTCCATATTGCCAGTACAAAGTATCTAGTAAAGATATATCAGTTAACGTTACAGCGAATGAACTTATAAATTTGTCTGTGTTAGCTTCATCATTGTTGTAATCAGTAAATGATTTATAAAAGCTGTCATACATATTGTCGTAACCATTAGAAGTACTTTGCCCCGTTTTGTTTTCTGTTTCGCTTGTGTTGTCTGCATAATTCCAAGTAACAGAGTACGCATTGTTTACTGCGCCTACTATAAAACCTACTTCATAAACATCTTCTGTAAATTCAAATAAATAAGTACCACTTGTTATTGCTAATGCAGAACCTGTTGTGTTATAAGAACCTTGTTCTGCTGAATAAATATATGCAGCTTGATTACCACCGCTTATAGTTAAACCTTCTTGATAACTGCTATCACTAAAATCTTCATTGACTGTAACTTCGTTAGGTACTTCTTCTGCTAAAACAGTTGTTGGTAAGAATAAAAGTAAAGTTAATAAACTTGTAAATATTTTCACATTACAGAGTTGATAATGACTATTAGTGCAGATACTGCAACTAACCAACCGCTCAACTCTTGTCTGCTAATTTTTGTATTTACTTTTTCGTGTAGTTCATCTATGCGTTTATTAATTTGTTTTTGACCTTCTAATATCATTATTAACATTTCTTTCGTGGTAAAGCCATTTGGCTGCGGCTGCGTTGATTTGTTAGTGTAATCCATTATGGAAGGTCATCGTAGGTTAAAAAATCCCACGTCTCTCTGTTATCATTGTCGTATTTACTCATTCTTTTAAGAGTATTACTAATTTCTTTTAAAAAATAACCAAACAAAAAACCTGTGATGTATTCCATAAATGAAATTGTAACATGTTTTTGTTAATTAAATATTTTAAGGTTTTGGATGTGCAGCTTTGACTGCGGCTATGTGGTCTTTCCATGTAGTAGTATCATTTAAAATGTCTTTGTACTGCATGTCTAGCTGGTCTCCCAACGAACCGTAAGCTTCTAGTCTAAGTTTTATATAACCAAACTGTTGCTCATCCCAATTAAAGTTAGCTAAATCTGTGACAGCTTGTGCATATTCTGCTTCTGTAAATTCACGTCTTTCATTATTGACTTGTGCAAACATACCCTCGCCACCGTTAACGGTTTTCTTTGCGTCTATTTCAGCTTGCGCTGCTGTTGTTAATTGTTCTAATGTTGCCATAATATTCTCCTATCTTAACATACTTTTTATATGTCTACTTTCTTAAACCAAAAAGTTTAAATTCCCCAGTTACAAGGTTTCCGCTATTCATAAAAAATTGTACGCCTTTTATAATTTGCGTTAACTCTAATACTGCTCCGCCATACATCCCTCTAAGAATTGATGAATTATTAATATACGCAGTATTTTGTGTGACATGTGTAAACTCACTTGCATTGTTTGCACCAAAAATATGTGTAGTACCATTTGCTAATTCTCCTGCTGTTGTACCAATAAAATTATCTACTGCCATAAAAAAAGTTCCACCACCATAGGCATTTTCTGGTGTTGTGTTAGCTCGTAGTACTTGCCAAGCTTGTCTTACACTTGTAGAAGTTATAGGATTATTTGAAGCGTCTAACATTCTAAATAATAATGGTTGGCTATCTGTTTCGGGAGATACATTGTTATGTGTAACTATGTAAGTACCAAAACTATTATCCCAATTAACACCACCTAAAGTTATTGACGCGTCATTATCAGCGGTTTTACTTTCTATTAAAACTAATGCACCTGCCATTATTCAACTCCATATATTGTTGCGGTCAATTCTTTTTCTCCATGTTGTGTTAATTTTATACCACTTATAATTTCTGCTGTTTTATGACATCCTTTACCCACAGCTACGTGAAAATTACTATCTTGACTAACACCTTCAAATGTAAAAAAAGTAAACTTTGCTATGTCTGCATTAAAAATTCTTATTAAAGCTCCGCCACCTTTTTCAGCAGCGTTTACTCCAGTGACTATTGGATTTATATTGCTTGCATTACTACCATACCACGTACTGTCATAACTTCCGCTTGATTTAAACTCTTTAGAAGCACTTTGATATTCAGTACCATCAACTAATGTATTACTATTATCATAAACTTGCATGGACATGTAACCACCGCCACCACCATCTATTATTTTTAAGTAAATTCTGTATTCGTTATAACCTTTACTAAATATATTTTGTAAATTAAAAGAACTAACTCTACCATCTGTTTTAAAATGTTCTAAGAAATTCATTATTTGTACACCTTAATTCCATATAGACTTGTTTCATAAACAGATATATTCCCACCTGTTGTAGTCAGTCTAATACCATTAACTTGTGTTGTAACGTTATTATGACCGCCACCAACACTAAACATATATTCATTTGAAAATTCATTACCGTATGAAGCGTAATGACTTGTCATACTGTATTTAGTACTGTCGCCTAAGTTATAAAAATAAACAAAACCACCTAATGTAGCGTTAGTATCATTACCAAGTAACCTACCTATTTCTATATACGTTGATGAAGTAGAAGGGTTTCCTGTAAATGTTCCTGCGTCCCTACCAGTTTGGTTAGCCCATTGATTACCAGCTTCTACAAAAGAACTTGAACCTGCATTTCTCATTCTAATTGCACATGTTTGACCATCTGTTGCGACTGAAAAGTTTTGTATTGTTAAAAAATGTATATCGTATTCAGTTTCTTTTATATCAACAAAGTCAATAGCTGCAACTCCACTACCAGTTTTAGTTTCAATTAATTCTAATTGTCCTAGTTGTGTCCATTTATCTTCTTTATCTAAATTATAAATATCAGTAGGAGAAAATATTCCTTTATTTGAAAAAGGTTTTTGCTCACTTGATTGTGGTATATATCCAAATTCGCTCATTATATTACCTTGTACAATGTAAAAGTTCCACTTGCTATGTTGCCACCTTGAGTATCAAAGAAAGATACACCATCATTTGTTTCTGCTACTGTATGCACTCCACCACCTTGATTACCTCTAGTAGTTGTAGATGAATTTACTTCTGTAACTTCAGCAGTTATAAAACTATATTCACTTGATGAGTTAAAATTATACAAATAAATAATGCCATTAGCACTTTCACTTGTACTTGTGCCAACACTATCTGCAACTAAATATTGCCATTCTGTGTCATTTGTAAAACCTGCTTTACCAAAACTACTTGATGAATTTAAAACCATATAAGCATAATCATATTCACTATCACTATCAGCAGTACCACTTGTTGTAACTCTTAAACTTATAGTTCTAGCATCTGTGCTAGGTGTAACATTGTTGTAAGCAACCATATAAACATCATCACTATCTATGCCTGTTAAGGTCACACTAGCTACTGCACTTGTTACTGTATTTGTTGCTACTTGTAATAATCCCATTAGCTATCAACTCTCAATCCATAAGTTTTTATAGTTCCACCACCAAAATTATCTGAATTTGTATCATTGTATATATTAATTCCTGTAATACTTGCAGTTTGTTTTAAGACTGATATCTGTTTATTTCCATAAGCGTAAGTGCCAACTAAAAAACCTTGATTTTGATTAATCATAAATGTATAAGAACTTGAATTAAATGGATTAAATACATAAGCTACACCACCACCACCCTCTGCATTATTTTGTTGTAAGAAAAATTCTATTTCAGTTTTATCTGTGCCGTCTGTTGGTCTTTCTAAAAAACTATCTCCACTTCTCATCATTAAACTGGCTTCATCATAATTACTTGCAGTTATAATACTGCCTGCTGAATTTACAAATCTTGCTGATATATCGTGAGATGTAGAATTTGTTAAAAATGCAGTAGATACTATTTTATATATATCAAAATCTGCACTAAAAATATTATTTATTATTATAGAACTAACACTTGTATCAGCAGTAGTTTCATTAATTAATCTTAGGTTACTCATATTTGTTTCACTCCATAAAGAGATACAGTACCTGTCCAAGCATTAGTGTTCGTTGTTAAAACTTGTATAGCATTTATTGTATCGGCAGTAGTATAACCACTACCTCCAAAAGTCATTACACCTTGCATCATTTGTTGATAAGTTGAAAAACTAAATTTACTAGAGTTTCCTAAATTATATAAATACATATAACCACTTCTATTTTCATTTGCACTATCGCTTAAAAATTCCATATAACTCGTGCCTGTACTTCTTACTTCTCCAAAAGTTCCACCTGTTGTTCCATACTGTAAAGCTATTTGATAACTTGTTCCTGCCTCATAAGAACTACCACCATCATTAGATAAACGAACTGAAATAGAAGTATTAGCCGAGCCACTTACACAATTTTTTGCTTGAAGTAGGTGTACATCATAAACACTTTCTTTAATAGAAGTAAAAGCCATAGTGCTACCACTTGATATTGTTTGTTCAGCAATAAGTTCTAATGAGCCACCCCAATGACCGTCTTTTTCTAATTGAAGTATTTCACTAGGTGTATATGTACCAGTATTTTGTTTTACGTTATTAACTTGTTCGCCTATATAGGGCATAAATACCCCTTATGTTTGTTTCAAATAAGCTATGTTGAAATCTACGCTTGATGCTGCGCTAGCTAAACCTTGTAAAGTATCGCCAGTTTCTAATACAATTTTTGTATTCATCTCAATAGTTGCTCCAAACGGAAGAGATACATCATTAAGAATCTTTCTTAATGAACCACCCGATTTGGTAACACTTAAATCAACGGTTACGTCAGCGCTTGACCCACTAATGTTAGCAAGATAGATACCTATTACAGTTTCGGTCGTTGAAGAAGCCACTGCATCTAATATTGCAGTAGAACCTGTGCCTAAAACGCCCTGTTCGCTATGTAGTGTATCAGCCATTTATGTTCCTTTCTTATGATAATGCTATAACTAAACCTAAACTAACACCCGATGGTATTGCAGCTACTGCTGTATCGACAGCATCTTTAACTGCTGCCGAAGTTGGTATAGTCGTATCATTATCATTACTTGATATTCCTTCTGATTCGGTTACTAAAGTTGCAGCTGCTATTTCTGACGTAGTTACTGCTAAGTTTAATTTTGATTGTGATATTGCTGCTGCTGCGTCAATATTTGAGTCAACTAATCCAGCAACATCTAATGTGTATGTGTTTGACCCATCATTGTAAGTAGCTGTTAATCCGCTACCATCTTGAAAAACATCGTTTAATCTGTCATCTACTCTTTCATTTGTAAAGTAAAGATTAGATGTACCTTCGGCTACGTCATCTGTGTTTCCACTAAGTTCTGATAAAGCATCTTTGCTTTGTACTTGTGAATCAACATAAGCTTTTGTAGATGCGTCTTGCGCAGCTGTCGGGTCTGCTACACCAGTTATTTTTTGTGCGTTCATTGCTAAAGCACTTGTTGGCGCGGCAAAATCATGTATTTTATTAGCTGTTGTTGTCGCTCCTACTTGTGAAGCTGTAACAGTGTGCGGATTAGAACTTGATGATGTATGTGTAGTTAAGTTACCACTTGTCGCTAATCCTGCTTCCGATGCAGTTTGGTTAATCCATTCTGATGTGCCATTGTCATAAGCTAATACTTCATTATCAGCTACTGATGTAATAGTTACATTAGTTAACTCGCCTAAAGTATCTAAAGTTAAAAGTTGTGTATCTACATAATTTTTAGTAGCTGCATCTTGTGCCGATGAAGGGTCTCCTAAGTTTGTAATCTTTGCTGTTGCTGCATTCATGTTTGCAACAAGTGTTAGCGTGTGTCCAGCTTTTACAGTTACCGTAGTACCTGTTGAACCCGCTATTGTATCTACATTTAATTCACTCATAATAGTTTAAGCTTTCCTTGTACGTTTAAAGTCTTTGTGTTATCTACTGTTATTGGAGATATTAATAAATAATTCTCGCCAGTCGGTAACGTCTTGTTCTCTGCTATGTTAGTACCATTTTTGAATACACCTTGTTTTTGTACTCCTTCTATTCCTGCATCGATGTTATTTAATGCTGCTTCGCTAAGAGGTGTAACACCAGCTTGCCAAGTTGTTTGTGAATAATATCCGCCTACATTAGCCAATAGTATCTGTCCTTTCTATCTGTATAGATTCTACCGCAGTTTTGGTTCTTGAGTACAAAACTCTTGCATAAAGTGTGCCACTATCTGTTGTTGCACTTGCAGTACTACCACTAAAAAAACCTATTTCTGCAATTGTTCCTACTGCTTCTTCGGGCGCTACGTAAAGATTTGTTACAGTAACACCACTACCACCAGCTACTTGTGAAGTAACTGCTTTTCTAAAAGTCTCTGTACCTAGTGCTGTATCTGAAGTTGATGTAGCTGTACTATCAGAACCCAAAGCAATAAACTTAATTTCGCAGTCTGTTGATTCCCTTAAAGCTTTTGCTAACAAGTTTTTACCAGCTGTTGTAATAGTATTTTTTATAGTATTTTCTTGCACGACATTACCGTCAGCATCAAGTGCTTTAATTTTTATACTTCCTTGCCAATTTAACATACTACTAAACTTCCGCTAACTACTGTTGTACCACTTGGTAATGGACATGCTAATACTGTTTCGGTATCTGCTTCTGTTATTGTACTAGATTCTATACCACCGTCTGCTCTTACAACTAAAACTTCTTCTGTATCAATGTTTTCTGATATTTCAATAAAAGCATCTGATATTTTGTCATCTATATCTCTTAAGAATGATTCAAAAGTATATTCGGGTGGAGATGCAACGCACTTTACATCATAGTAAGTAACGCCATTTCTAAATCGTATACGAATAGAATCAATGAGAAATATACCCGATATGTCTTGGTCAGTCATTTCAAAATCTAACACTTGACCTGCTCTTAACCTTGAAGGTGTATTTTTTGTTGTTGTAAAACTTAACAATGTACTTGTTTGTGCAAATCTGTCTAAGTAACTTGCAGCCACGTCTATACCTGCATCTGTACCAGCTATACCCGATTGTGTAGTTGCAGCGTCAACAAAACCTGTAGTGCTGCCACCCTCAAGTGCTTGTATTCTATCTACCTCTGCATCATCTCTAGCTAATGCTACTAACTGATATTGACCTTTATATGTAACCTCTAAAGAATGACCAGTACCTAAAGCAGTATCTGTAAATTCTTGTACTAACTCTGTAGAACCTAAAGCCATATAATAATCTTTATTTGTGTCTAATCCTCTTATACCAACTGTAACTGCAACATAACCGCTACCAGTGTTAACTCTTACTGTTGGTATTTCGTGAAACGGATAACCTACACTAAAGGTCTGTCTTGTTCCATCCCCGATAAAAAACTCTTGTTGTGAATCTGTAATGTTTTTAATATTTGTAACAAACTGGCTATTTCTATATTTAAAGTTTGCCTTATCAAAAAACGGCATAGGTTTAGTTAGAACGTCTGCGCTTCTGACATTAAAACTTGCGTTATTAGAAGTACGTTCATAAAAATGTAACGCTTTATTTTCATCAACATACCAAACGGCATTTGTATATTCAGATAATGTTCGTAATGCTCTATCCCCATTTACATAGTTAAATATCATTTTATCGACTGTAGCTAAATCATCTATAGTTCCAGCAGTTATACCTTCAGCACTAAATACATTAGTTATTAAATCTCTTACTATTGCACCAGCTGTCATTGTTGTGTAACCCCTAGCAATAATTCTTTTATCAACAAAGAAGTGATTGTCTGTACATTGTAGTTTCCATATACGAGTTGTTGGACTTAGCAGCTGCGCTACTGGTTTAATTATTACGCCTTTAAAGGCTACATGACCGTTAGTGTCTGTAATAGATACTGATTGATACGGTTCAAAACTAAAAAAGTTTCCACCTGCTTTGTCATCAAATATATGTATGATTGCATCTGACCTTCTTTCAGCATTGTCTGTTATAGTTACTTTATTTTCTAAAGCATCATAGTTGGCACCACCAATATTTACAGTGATACTCATTACAGAACCCTAAATCTATTTCCAGTTTGTAATCTGTTATTTATGTCAGCCATTTGTTTATCTATGCGTGCTTCAGCATCTAATGAAGGGTCTATGTTGACTACAACATTTGGAGTTGTTCCGCCTAAGAATTGATTTACAGAGGATGAACGTAAAGCAGATTGGTCAAAAGAATCTAACATTGGTAACACATTTTTGGCTACACTACTCAATGCTAAGTTTTCTGTTGATGATAAATTAATACCACTAGCAGTTTGTATTGTTGGACTGTTAAATAGAGAATTGCCACCACCGCCGCCAATTAAGGTACTGTCATCGCCGATACCTGTTTCATTTGCTCTATCTCCTGCTCCACTACTGCTGTTGTCATCATTGCCATTGTTATTTCTGCTGCCAGTATTGTTTCTTTCAAAATCTTTAAACATTTGAACCTGCATAAAAGCATCAGTTATACCTAAATCTCTAAATATATCAGATACACCACTTTGTGATATGCCAAGCGTTTGTGCTAAAGCTTCTCTTGCTTCATCTGTAACTCCTCTATCGCTAGCAAAAGCCATTGCAGACTGTACTGCTAATCTTGCGCTTGCTAGTTCTAATTGTTCTTCAGTTGTATCAATTTCAGCTTCATTAAATGCAGTTCGTTGTTTACCTATTGCAGTATCAATTTTTTGTCTTGCTTGTTCAGCAGATATGTAGGCTTGCGTAGCTTGTGTTGATGTATTAACAGCACTAGCTAAATTCTTTTGTACGTTTGCTAATTCGAGTGTTACATCTTTTGATGTAGCCTGTTCATTTTTTAATGTTCTTAATCTTAGCTCCGCTTGTTTAATTGCTAAGTCTTCCCTTGCAGTTGCTTCATCGCCCATCTCATTTTTAGTATGTATTGCGTCAGCAACATCTAATTCTGCTACAGCTATTTCTAGTTTTAAATCTAAACCTTTTTGTTGTTGTGTTAAAAGCATTTCTTCTTGTTTACGTAATGCTGCTATCTGTGCAAGTTCTACTTCTGTTTGTTGCTCTCCTACGCCACGTTCAGCATTTAAAATTTCCATTATCTTTGCACGCTGTCTGTACAGTTCATTTAGCTTGTCTTCTTCGACTTGTTGTCTTTTAACTATTTCATTAGCGTTAGTGACTGCTGTAACTAAGTTCATTAACGCTGTTATTGATTCGTTTTGTATACTTAGTGCATCTAATTTAGCTTGTGTGTTTTTTTGTACTTCTATAGTATTTTTACGTATCTCATCTGATTCTTCTTCTACTGCATCTGCCCCGCCTTCAGTACCAGTTATAAACTCATCTTGTGACCTCGCATAAGCATATTGTGCGTAACTGTTAGCAATAAGGTCTTGTTCTAATTGTTTAATTTCATCATCTAGGTCTTTTACTGCATCTGCTTGAATATAAGAGTTATAAGCGGCAGAGTTACCAGCTTGTAAATTTTCTTTTAATGCACGCTTAGAAGCTATAAGTGCTTCGACTTCAATTTTTTTAGCATCACTAAATCCATAAGCAGCATCTGTTGCTGCGTCAAAAGCTTCAGCTTCCTCTATACCAAGTTCTGCTGCTTCAGCTAACGCTGCATTCATTGCATCTTGTTTTGGTACACCAGCTGCTATTGCTTCGTTTAATCTATAGATTACGCCTTCTAATGTTTCGGCAGAACGTAGTTCCGCTTCTTGTGCAGTAGTCATTATGCCAAAGTTATTAGCGACAACAGTAATTACAAAAGCTAAAGCTTCAAGTATTGGTATTAAAGTATTTTCTAATATCGCCCCAAGTGTTGTAACAACAACGCTTAATGTACTACCTAAAAGTGATATTAATACATCAATTATTGGCATGAGTGCAGAAATTTGTTGCGCAAGTATTGATAAAACTGGCTGCAAAGATTTAATAAAAGTCTCAACTAAATTAGCTACAGTACTGGCAACTTCTTTAAAAGCTGGCATCATACTTCTAACAACTGGAATTAGTTCTGCGAAAGCTGGTAGTAACGCTTGACCAACTTCTGTTTTGGCTTCTTTAAACTCTGCCTTTAAACTTCTCATTTGGTTTGCTGCGCCATTCATTTCTCTTGATAACTGCCCCTTAATGTGACCCATCTTTTCTTCAACAAGCATAAGGCTGGCGGCAGCTTTTTCTTGGTCAGTCAATTCTTTGACAGCTTCTTTACCTGTCATGTTCATCGCTTTTTGTTCAATTTCTACTTGTCTTAAAACGATACCCATAGATTTAAGCATTTCTCGCTCGCCTGTTAAAGCCTTAGTTATAGCTTGGGCGGGAATTACTGCACCTTCTTGTATGTTCATAAAGGCTGCAAGGTCTCCCGAAAGTTCCATTATGTTTACAGACATCTCTGCTGCTGCATCTGAAGTGAAGCCCATACCTTGTATAATCGAACCAGTTACAGCCATTTGCTGTTGCATCTCTGCTCTTGTCATACCAAAAGCATGTGCCATCTGATTTACGAATCTTGTTACTTCTTGCGTTGCTCCGCCGAATGTAATCTCGAACGCAGCTGCGGACTCTTCAGCTTCAAGGGCTAAGTTAGCCATCTCCATTGTTAAGTCTGCTAAAGCTTTACCTACTGCAATTACTGCACCGACTTTAAAAGCTGTTCCTATTTTTTTACCGAAGTTCTCCATAGGTGTTTGGGCTTTTTGTATTTGTTTACGACCTTTGCCAACTTCTTTTTCAAATCTATCAGCAGCTTTAGTACCTTTATCGAATGATTTTTTGGTTTCGTCTCCAAATTCATCTGCGGAGTCGGCAGCTCTTTCTAATGTTTTTTTAGCTTCCTTTAATGCAGACGAAAAGTTTTTGTCATCAACCGTAAGAATTGCGTTTAACTCTCCTACTGTTAATGCCATTATTTATTCCTCTTTAAACTGTTGTCGTAAAAACAAATCCAGTTGTTTATCAGTGTCAATTTGACTCTCGCCACTTTGTAATTTAAGTTGTTCATTTCTAATCAATTCTACAGTAACACTTGCACTGCTTAAACAATTGTACAACAAAATGAACCTGCGCCATGACAAGCCATCTTTAATGTTTGCCATTAAATCAATTTGATATTCTCTTTGAAAGTCTGCTTCGAGTAAGTTCCAGTTATTAAAGAACTTGTTTATTTGTCCTTTACGGGCTTCTCTGTCGAATCGACTTTCGGAGTCGCTTTTGGGTCAGCACCACCGCCAGTTAGTCCGTATATCTCTAATACATAACTTAAAATATCGTTTAACTGTGGTAATGATATACCCTGTTCTAACCAGTCTTCAATAACAACTTTGCCAAATAAAGCGTTTAATAAAACACCCATATCGGCTGTTGTTAAATTATCCTCGCTGCCCTTACGACTTGAAATCTTAGTGACCTCTAACATAAAAGCAGCGGAGACTGAAGCTGGTAAATCGTATTCTTTATTTCGGATTTTGACCTTTATAGGCTCATCTTGTTGTTCAGCCCACGCTGCATCAAAATCTTTAAATTGTCCGCTCATACGTTACCTCTCTTACGCGTCAGTATATGTGACTGCGCCTGTTGCTCTAATTGTCGCGCTCCATGTCATTACGTTGTTGACATCGCCCGATAGAGTAAACACTGTAGTACCTTTAAAAGATATAATTGAACCACCATTAGTAGTTAATTTATAATCAATTGCTGTATCGCCTTTACCGTTATCATAAAGCATTTCTAATCCGTCAGAGACAGCACCTGTAGCGTCATCCTCTAACCAAAAACCATTAAGTGTAAACTCAATTGCTCTTCTTATTACCTTATGTTCGGTGGCTGTACCACTAGCGAAATCCGTTACATCAGCATCAGTTGGACTGTTCGACATTGAAAAGTCGGTTATTCCTAAAACAGCGGTAAATGTTGAACCACCGTCTATAGAAGCCATCCATGAAGCAGTTTTTGCTGCTACTTTAGCTTGTGCCATTTCATTCTCCTTTTTTTCTAACTTCTGTTAGTACTTGTATCATAGACTTCAATTTGAAAATTGACTGTCCATTCGTGTCTGCCATTGTCATCACGTCCAATGTCAATTGGTGTGTTTTGTGCAATAACTTTTATAACACGACTACCACTAGATATTAGCGTAGTATTTGTAAGTCCTAACAACTCATCAAATATTTCTTTTGCAATATTATAACTAACTCTAGGGTCTCTTGTTCCTCTTACTCTGCACTGTACGTTTATGTCATTGTATGCGTGCTTGTCATCTGCAACGCCGCCATACTCTGAAACCATAACTACTGTGTCGGGGCTGCTTGGCATAGTGCTTATAAAAACATTACCGCTAACACCACTTGTATCAAAACTACAGTTAGTAACATTCGTGCCTATCCATTCGGCTACTTCAGCAGCTAACATTATAAAGTTCCTTTAAGTACACGACCCATAATCTCTAATGCTTTTTTTGAGTTTTGTTGTAAGGGTAATTCTAAATACTTTGCTATACGACCTTCAGCATGACGATAGTCTAATTCTTCGTGTTGCCTAATTGCATAAGGTGTGTCGTAGGACACGTAACCTGTTTTACCGTCAGCTGCAATTGTTACTTGTGCGGACTTCTCCATTAGTCCAGTATCTTTAGGCGCAACTTTTACTGATTCTTGTTTTATAAATTCTAATCCTAAAGTAATTGCTTTTTCATTAGCAGTCATCACTTTTTTCTTAACATCATCCCCGAACCAGTTTACGTTATAGTATTTAGCCATTTGAATCAACTCCTAAGTCGGCTTCTATGTGGCTTACAGCACTAAGACCATATATTTTATTAACAGTCAATACAAAGTAAGTTACTGTGTCAAAGATTATCTTGTCTCCTATTTGTATTGTTTGGTCTTTCTCACAAAATAGTTTTGCATTAGCAATTGTTTCATTTCCTTCATCTGTTGATACTCTTGATTTAGATGGTTCTATTCTGCATCGTATTAATTCACTTGTATCAAAGACTTCGCCGTATGCAGACATGCCTTGTAGAGAACTTCTCGTTGCTGTTTGTTGCAGCAGCGGACTGATGATACCCATTATTCGTGAACTTGGTCATCAGAGATAGCTTTAGGTAAGCTATCGTCATAATTATAAAAGACTGCACTCCTGTAACCAAAGAAGCCGTAGTTGACCATAAGTCTCTTAGCTCTTGGCGCTAATATGTCGGGGTATTTATCTAAACTTAATCCGCCTAATTGCACAGAACCAGTTAACTCTAGTTTGTCAAAATCTTCTAATCCGAGTTCAACCATGTATTCCATTTGATATGCTGTTGAGTCTCTTAATATATCGTGAACATCACTATTAGTCGGATTACCGCTTGAATCAATTTTAAATGCAACGTTAACGTGATAATCAATTATATCTGAAGCTAATTGCAGCTTTTGTGTTGTTACTGAATCTGTGGAAGCAGTCCTACCAGTGGCAGTTTCATATTCCGCAGTTGTGCAGTAACTTGGTCTTAAATAAACTTTGTTAACCATTTACTCTTCCTCTAGTGTCTTAAGCTTTTGTGGCTTAACTCTCCTGTCTCCAGTTTTTGTTTTCCAAGCTCCGCCTTTTGAATCGGGCGCTTCAATGGCTTCTATCTTTTTGCGCATAGCTTTAGGTATGCGTGTATCGTCTTCAAAAAAGATAGCATCGCCGTTAAGCATATACCAACTCATTGTTACTCTTCTTCTTTTTTAGGTGTTGCTTTAACCTTTACAGATTCTTTGATTGGAGTAAATCCCCATTTATCAGCTTGTTCGTCTGTAATGTCTTTATAAATTACACCGTCTTTATCTTTATAATCCATGAGATAACTTTAGCATACAAAAAGAAAAGACCCACCGATTAAGTGGGTCTTAACTATGAAACTATTACTACTTAGATAGCAGCAATATTAACGATTTTACCGTGTGCGTTAGGGTTACCGTATTTCAATCCAACTTCTCCGTAGATTTGGAATTTTTCTGAAGCTCCACCTTTTGAAAGTGGTTCAACAAATAAGAATCCCTTGTCTGGAATGTTCATGAATACTGGTGCGCATAACTCGGCTGATACAACATAAAGTTGTTGTGTGTTAACGTGTCTGTTTAACAATACGTTTACTTTACCGAAGTCAGTTTCGATTGTTGTTACGTTTACACCAGCTACGTTACGTGATTCTTCACGATAGTTTTTGTCAGTTACAAATATTTTTGTAAGCTGTCTTTTAACATTCGCGTTACACATAAGTGTTGCTGTTTCCGATACTTGGATTCCGCCATTTTCCCATACTGCTTGCATAAGGTCTAAGACTTTATCTTCAGTAAGGGCAGCATCTGCCATGTCTGCACTATTGCCCGCAGCATTAGCAATACCGAGAGTTTTCCTCGCAGTAGTGTTATCTGTTGGGTCGTTAAATGCGCCTTCTAAGAATGATTTTTCAGCGTCTCTTGCAATTTGCTTTAGCATTTGCTCAACTTGAAAGTCCATTTCGTTTGTTACTGGATTTTCTCCAGCTATGTTTTCTCCGCTATAAGCTCCGATGGCTGCCATCTTGCTGTAAGAAACCTCGATGGATTCTTGCATGATTTGACATACATTGTAGTAGTTAGCTCTAACTCTTGATTCGCTTGTAGGCGCATCTGCACCTTCAAGTGCTGCATTATCTACAGCTGCGGCTCTTAAGTCATAAGCTTGCCATTGGAATGAAGGACTAGAAGTAGCTTCGCCACCACTAAGTCCACCAATTAAGCTAAGGAACGGAGTATCACTTGGGGTCAACTCAAATAAGTCGCCTACATAGTTAGGTAAGTTAAAAGTTTGACCTTGCCCTGTAATTCCTGCCATTTTTGGCTATCTCCTTTTTGATTTAATAATCAACTTGTTAAATTAATACTTTTACTGTTGTTCTTTGGTCATTTCGTATAACCTAGAACTTTTTAGTAGTCTTGCTTCTTTAAAATTTTTGTCTGCTTCAAGCTGTCTAATTCTTGATTCAGTGTCAAGCGGCTGTGACTCGTTAGACATATCACTTCCACTCTTCTTGACCGTAGGCGGCAAGTCAGATTTAAGTACTGGTTTTACTTCTATAGCTGCTTTTATCTTTTCAGATAATTTAGCCTTTAGTTCGGGGTCGTTAGCATCCATTTCTGTCAGCTCGCCCTTCGCCATTAAGTAAGACCAAGTAAGCTCGTCATCTGCTCCTTCAGTCGTTACAACGTTGTTAAATGCTTGCATTAACTTTAGATTTTTATTTTCGTCTTGAAGCTTTTGGACTTCATCCGCTAAAGCATCTGCATTATTTGCATTATCCTCTTCAACAAAACCTAAAGCTTTTCCTAGATTCTGAATTAGGTCATCGTATTTACCTTCGACCTCGTTCTTCTCTACTCGAAACTTTGCGGCTTCCTTGTTAGCTCTTTGTATTCGCTTATCAAGTTCATCATCAGTAAGATTGTCGACTACGACATTTTCCTCTGACTCTGTAACTGTTGCTTCTTCCTTCGCAGAATCTGCAACGCTATCTACATTGCTATCTTGCACTTGTTCAGCTTTTTCTTCTGACATATCACTACTCCTGTTAGTTGTTTATTACATCGAACCTGTCGATGTAGTGCTTACTGATATAATAGACCTAATAGTGTAATTTATAAGAGTTTTTGGGCATATTTTTATTCCAGCAGTGTTTGGATTCGTACCAATGTCTTTTTGGATTTGTGTCATTTCTTAATAACCAACTTGTCATGTATGTTGAGTCATAAGCACTGGTTACATCAAAATCTTCGTTTAGTTTTTCTTCTAACCAATTCTCACTTCGTCTTACGTATTGCCAAATACCTCTTGCTCCAGTTACAGATACAGCATCAGTACGTCCACTAGATTCACAAAAAGTTGTACCTATAGCCCAAAGATATTCTTTTTCGGGTAAGTACAACTCGAATGCGTGATGGTGTTCAACAGTAACTTCAGCAGCTTGTTGATACCATTTACATGTTTGATAGTCCGAAAGAGTGGCGGGTGTTAAAGCCGCCATCCCTATCAGACATTCAATTATCATTAGCTCTTAATTTCTGCATTACCTTTGTCAATATATCCTTTGGTGCTTGTATCATCTCTGAATCTTGGTTTGTCAGCTTTAAAGTCTGCATATAACCATCCGCCATGCGGGTCTGCATACTCATAAGATTCTGCCTCAAATATATCTGCTCTTACTTTAGGATATGGTTTGTTAACACCTGCTGGTTTGTAAACCTCGCCTGTATCAGCATCAATAAAACAAATAATGTTTGCTCTCTCGCCATTACGCATGACCCAAACTTTATCCCATTTCTCGCCAAAAGTAACTCCGCGTTTAGCATCTGTAGGTCTACTCCACCCTCTACCCGCGTAATAAGCTTCTGTGTTAGATTCTAGTTTTTTTAACATGTCCACTAAAGCAAATAAATAAGATTCTGGCGGTGCTTTCATGTTTTGTTCTATGCCTTCAATAGTATAAGTTCTGCCTTTAGCGAACCTACTAATTCTTGGCGCTTTTGTGTAATCTGACATTATTGATTCTCCTTTACCCATTTAGTAATGTTATAACCAGCATAAAAATCTTTTGCTGTAGTTTGCAACGCATTTTCTAGCGTCTTTCCATTTAGTAACATTTCGTCAAACTTTTTTTCATCGTCTAACGAAAATTGTTTTTTAGCTTTTACAATTAGTTCTTTACTAACCATTTTTTTAACCATCCTTTTTTTCATATAATAATAGTGTAGCACTTTGTGATATGTATGCAACTCATAAATTATATAATCTGTATTTTAATGTAAGCTCTTGACCTCGTGCAATATCTTTTACAGTTCGTATGTAATGATAACGTTGCACTTCATAACGTTCTAAGTTCGGCTCGTCTAAATGATTTATAAATCCACCGAGTGGTGTTCGTATAAGCTTACCCGTAAGTGCATCTTCTACATGTGTTATGCCTAGCATTTTACCTTTTTCTAAATCAACTAAAGTAAATAGCCCAAGTCCTTGTATCTTACTAGGCTGTATTGTTAGGTATTCGGGTAATGGTTTATACATGATTTATGCTTGTTCTTTAAAAGTCTCAAAAAGCATGTTGCGTAACCCGCTAACAACTTTTAGTCTTTGCTCTTCTAAAGATTTAATAATCTGTTCTACATCTCCAACAAAACAAGTTTCATCAAAGGTGTTTTTGCTTTGTACAAAAGTAACTTTGACATTGTATAAATCTGCCCAGTTAAGATATATCTCTCCTTGTGCGCTGGGTAAAACAAATTCAAAACCGCCACGTTCTTTTTTTGTTTCGGTCAATATCCAGTCGGTATGATTTATTTCGAGTGACCTAAAGATTCTCATTAACCCATCGAATCCTTCGTTCCTGTCTAATTGTCCTTCTGATAACTTAGTCATAAATTAACTTACCTTCTCTTTCTTTTTCTTATCTGCTTCTGCCATCAGCTGCACCATCTGCGGCTGGTGTGTTGGTAAGAAGTAGTTCTGCATGTAATCTTGAAAAGATTCAAATTCGGGAAACAACTTATTAAATTCTTTTGGCTTTAAATCCCAACGGTCTTTTGCAATTCTTGTTGCTTTTATGAAAGATTCATCGTCTTCGTCTAGCATTACATCTAAGACTTCTAGCCATGTCCACTCAAAGTAAGTGTACTTACCGTCTAAAAGTGGTTTGTCACGCTCTACCCACTCATCCCAAGTCATGACTAGCTTCTCGCCATCGTTAGTCATCTTTGCATGGTTAGACGCATCAATCATATAGACTCTTTTGTCAACTGGATTTGTTTTCTTTAACAAACAGTGAAAGGCGTAATTCTCGACACCAAAAGTTTGACGCAGCACAACTACATATTTATATTGGTCTTTGTCTTTACCATGAACATTTAAGTATTCCATGAATGTTGCTTTGACGCAGTCTCCGCCAGCCATTACAACACCACCTCGTCTAGTAAACCAATTAGTTTGTTTAACTGGTTATAAGCGCCTAAGTAATCATCATTATCTAAGGCTTCTTTGATTTGTTTTTTTAATTTAATAATTACTTGATTCATTATTTACCATCCTTTTTTAACATACCTTTATAGGTTAGCATCTGTATCACACTATGCAACACAATTACTAAAATTCTGTAAACTTCTCAAGCGTTGGAACTCCGTTTTCTGATTCGGTATAAACGTAGAACTTACCGCTTTGTATCTCTTTATCTAAGCCCTTCCAGTCAGAGTGACCTAGCTTTATGTTCTTATCGAACAGTTTGCTGTAGACCTTACGAGCAGCTGCTTCGTCAACAGCTTGTATTGTAAAGTCTACCTTGAATACTTCTGATAATTTAAACTTGGGCATGCCTAAACACTTATCCCAAGTTTTTTTAATCTTGCAATATCTTCTTTATCAAAATCAGTCGGATTGTTAAATCCATATTTTTTGTTAATATCTTTGTTCATCTCGAACCAGCGCTTCATGCCTACTACTGTGTTGTATTCGTGCAAATCAATTTCTCCATGATACATTCCTGTAACTCTGTCATAGAAGTGATGTTTAGCTCTAGTATTACCGCAGTTAGTACATTTAACTTGACCAGCTTCTCTAGCAGCTTTACGTTTTGCTCTTGCATAAATTGCATCAGCAGAATCTTGCTCTTGAATAACTTTGGCGGTTTTCTTAATTACCTTACTTGGAACTATGCTCGTTTGTCCACGCTCATTAGTTTGGCGTAATTGTCTAGCGCTTTTAGGAACATAATCTTTGTTGCCTTCTACTGAATCAATAGCAGCTTTTGCAGTATCAGCTTCTACTAAAACTGTACGATGCTCAATTATTTTTATCTTATATAGTTTTTTATATGTTTTAGGTTTTTTTCTAGTCATTTATTCTCCTTGTGTGTATCTCGTAGCAGCAGCATTTACTTGTGTGAATTTGGTATTTGCAATAACTCATCTTATTCTCCCTTCTTTAAACACTCACACTCTATGAGTGGCTTGTAGATTCTTGTCATGGTCTCTAGTTCTTTTTTGAACTCATGTGTTAAACCATGAAGCTTGAGTTTGGTCGCCATCTGCATAAAGTGGACTTCTACCATCTTGTGCAATTGGTCGTGACCATACTTACCCTGCGGGTACTTCTTGCTTTTTCTAATTGCTTCTTCTTGATAACCAGCCATTAGGCTATTCGTACCATCCTTCTTTTGGTTCTTTGGCAGCTTCTTGCGGAGTCTCTGCTTGTTGCTGCTTTATATCTTTTAATAATTTCTCTTGATAGTCTGCTGCTTCGGTATCTAAGTACCAGTCGCCACTAGCAACAAACTCATCGTAACTTTTGTAATCCATTAACCATCCTTTCAATACCAGTGTATCACATTGTGGTATATATGCCAAATCGAGGTTTTTTAGATGTGGTCTATAATCTTCTGAATCGAGGTCTTTTTCTCATAGTTTTGTTTATTCTTTTTGGTTTAGGAATTTTGACTGGTTTGCCTTCTGCATAATCATAATCAATATAATTTACTGTAACTGACTCGCCACTAAGTATTGCATCTCTGACAAGGGGATAAACTTTTTTATATGCTGTTGTTGATGCTCCGACCCAGCCGTCTTTCTTAACAATGTTCTCATTCTGATTTGAACCTAAAATGAGACATCCGCTAGTCGAAGAATCGTCATTGCCAGTGTGCCAAAGGATAAACGAAAAGTTTGGTACGTTATTTACATAAATCATGCCACGATGCCAGTCTTTGTATTTCTTAAGGTAACGTGAATGAAATCCACCTTCAGTACGAAGAGTTAATTTGTACTTGCCTTCGGGTATTCGTGTTTCGTGCATAACTTTTGTAGCTCGGTATTCGTCTTCGAGGGTGTAGCATAAAAACTTACGCTTGCCGTCAGTCACATCAAATAAGATACCGTTAGTTGAATCTTCTTGTGAACTGATTCTTAATACTTCTAAATCCATAAAATTATTCTATCAGAGATTTGTTTAAAAACCTGCACCTTCTAAATACCACTCAATTTTCTCATTGTACTTTTCTTGGTTTTTAGATTTAAGCCATGACTTAACATGATACTTTGCATGTAAATTATTTTTGGTTAACCAATACTTCAGCAATACTTTATTTACTATTATTATATTTGTATAAAATGCTGGTGGTCTAGCTTGTTTTGGTATAAGCCTTTTAATTAATCTTTGAAGCTTATATTGTTTTATTAATTGTTTAATTTGGGTCAAAAGATGGTCTCCTTCCATTTTCAATTTCTACATAATCTAAAACGTGATATACCTGCATATAAGAATCTTCCATACAATAACAACTCACGCAGATATTACATAAGCAGATAATGCTTCGGTATGGATATTGCGGAGAATGAAATGTGCCATCTTCCGTACAATAGCACACTCCTTCCTCACGTGTTTCAGTCGTGTAAACAATGTTACTTGACAGAGATTTCTCCTTGCTTGTTTAAGTAGAACTGACCGAAGCTGTTTCTTGCAGTGTAAGGGCTAGGAACTACAAAAGTAATTTCTCCCCACTCTTCTAAAGCTTCTTTAGTTAACTTACCTTGAAACTGTTCGCCAAAAGCACTTGTTTGCTCTAATGCTAACATTTCAGATTTACCAGCTGCTAATATCTTTTTAAGCTGGGCTTTGCTTTTAGGTCTTGAGTCCATTCCGTCTAAAATGAAAATACCTTGCGCACTCATTTTTTACCATCCTTTATTTTGTCTTACCTACATAGTGTAATACTTTGTGATACTAATGCAAGTTATTCTTCCTCTAATTTTATATAAGTTATTTTTAGTGATTCTTTACAAACACTAGGCGATTGACCGCACATCCATTTGTTGTCAGATAATTTTCGTAGTTGTTTGCCGCATACATTGCATTTAGGTTTAGCCATATATTTCTAAGTAAGCATCGATAATTCTGTCAAAGTCAGCAGAGTCTGTAAGTCTCTTAACATTGCCGCATTCTACAATTTCATCTAAATTGTTTCTTGTTAAGATAGAACGCCTATGCCCTACGCCCGCGTGTGTTGATTTATACTGGACTTTGCAAACATAAAATGCTTGCCCTTCCCTTTCTATCTCTTCATATACATTAAGTACTGTGATGTCTGCTCTTGCATCTCCTACTTGAATTGTCATTGTCTTATCTTACTATGAGTTATAAATGTGATTGACTAACTCTATAGCTTTTTTTTGCGGTAGTCGTAAGCGTGCATAAATAGATTCTGAATCTGTAAGCGTTATATTTACATCAGCATATTCGTCAGTCTCTGTATCTGTAAAAGTATGTTTAGTGCCAGCTGCTAAAACTTTATCCCAATTATCTTTTGTTTTCTTTTCTTCCCAATTATCTAGTGCTATTTCTAACACTAACGCTGTTTTAAAGCTCATATTTTTTATCTATTCTTTCTCTTAGTTTTATTTCGTATTGCAATAGCCACGCTTCTCTATCTCCACCATTGGATATATGCATCATGTATTCTTGCATAGCATCGGGTGGCAGAGTTTGTATTAAGCGTGCCAAACGCCTGCTAGTCATTGCGCTAACTTTCATTTAACTATTTAACTTTCCGTCTATATAAACTGGTGCTTCTGCAACAGTTACTGCTGTTCTATCTAGTATAACAACATGATTTTTGCTACCGTCTAAAGGTTTAACGGGGTATGCTTGATAACCCATTGCAGTTAAACGCCGACCAATGTCAACTTCTACTAGGGCATTTGCTTCTCTATACATTCTAGTATTATTAGCGCTATATCTACCCTTCATTTCAAATTTGTTGTAATAACCCATCCTTGCTTCATGCGCTTCTTTAGCTACTTTTTCCAATACTTCGTTACTCGGCATTCTTATACCTTTTGGTAATAGTATTGCCTGTACTACGCCACCTTCTCCGTAGCCTTCTGATTCGCCAAATTGGTTTGCATATTGTACAGCAACAGATATATCTATATCGGTATATGTTCCCTGTCCATAAACTCCGAAACCTGCATAGAACTCTCCATCGATAAATTCTTCGTGCATTTGAAGTCCAGTCTTAAGTATTGGTGCGCGTTTAACTTCTTGTACACCAAGTTCTAATTCAAACAGCACATCATCATATATATCTCTAAACATAGGATGACTAAACATAGATTGTTCTATGTAACCCTTCGGTGGCATTATAAATTTCTTATTGTAATCAGAGTCATTTAATACGCCAAAGCGTTCGAATGCTTCATCAAGCGCATCTGCATCTATAAGTTCTATCTCGAAGCCCACGATGTTTTGGTTACTTATGTGTTTTTTTAATTCTTTTACATAATCTTCTGATTTATAAAATACAAGTCCGCTTTCTTCAACATACGGCACGTTGTTACTAGGTGCAAATCCATTAGATATATAATCTAGTCGTTTAGCAGCTGCTGTTTTTGTACGTTGTGCGACTCGTTCACTTGTAACATCAACTTGGTCAGATAATCCACGTAGTACAACAACATCATTTTCTAGTTTGTTATTAACAATGTTAATATCTTGATAATCACTTCTTGAACCTTGTTTTTGTAACGCTGCCATTGTAGGTAATGTTTTTGGTTTACCAGTAAAGCCTTGCTGTTCAGCAATTATATATAATGGTGCATCATCGGGTTTCAAGCCTTGACTATTAAATAATGCTTTTCTAGCTTCTATTTTTGCAAGGTAAGCTTGGTTAACAGAACCATCTGCATTTGTTTGATAATCTATCATTTCATCAAGCCTATCTGTAGGTACATTGTTTTTTCTCACAACCTTTTGCGTTGCTTTAGTCTTTTTAACCTTTAGTCCGTCAGCTCCTTTAGCAGCTCTTTTAGCGACTATCTTGCCATCTTTAAATTCAAGGTCAATACGTTGTGGTATTGCTTGTCCAGTAGACGGGTCTATTTCGCTGTACCTGTTAATTATCTGTATATCTTCTAAATCTTCTGATATGATGTCTGACTCTAGTAAATCTACTAAGAATCCTTCGTTATCAGCCATTGCTTCTCTACCAAGTAAATCTAAAGTTTTTTCACGCAGCTGCTTACCTGCACTGTCAGTTTTGTTTATAGTTTTAGTCATACCATCTAATACTTGTTTAGTAACATAACGACCACCTCTACCTGTTGTAAGTACATTGTTAAAGTTTCCTTTTATGTATCTGTCAACTACAGAATCAACTGCTTGTTCTTTAGTAAAGTTTATAAACATAACATCTGCTTTTGCATAGTTATTTTTTTCAATTAATTTAGTTGCAGCTTCTATAGGTCTTGTTGAACCTAATGTAACGTCATGTATAATGTTTAATCTTTCTCTACCTACTTCATCAGTTGCTACCTTAAGCATTGCGGATGATTCACTGTGTATTATGTTTGCAGCTTCAAATCCAAATAAACCTGTATTGCCAATAGGTGTTCTTGATACAATAGCTTCACGTACTTCAGTCAAAATATCTTTACTAAATTCTTTGTTCAAAATATCTTTAGCTATATCGGGGTGTGTTGCATTTATAAGTTTATACAATGGATGGCTTTTTTCTAATTTTGAACCTGCTGCTGTTGCATCTGCTGCAATAAACAATTCAGACATTTTCTTATCTATGTTTTTATCAATTTTACTTGCATAATCTCTTATAATAATTTCTGTCTTAAAGTCGTCAGTGTTTAATATGACATAGTCATCTAAGTTGTATGTTCTTATAGAATCGACTTTACCTTTATTAGCTAATGTAAATGTTTTACCCGATGACGGAAGACCACCAGCAATAACTTGTTGACCATCTGTTCTAGCTCCTGCTGCTTTTTGTTCTAGTATTTTCCTATCGATAGTCTTTTGCCATTCTTGTTTTAAATCATCTTCCCATGCAATGACTGGTTTACCCTTTTGATTATCCCATTCATACTTACCATACTTATTGCGGTAATGTTTAGAACCACCTCTTGACAAGTTGTGGTTAATTATGTCTTGTTTGCTTTTTATATCTTTTGGTAATGGCGGCGGTGCATGAAAATTAGCATTATCTTCTAAATAGTTCATTACACCAACATCAGCTTCATAGAATTTATAAAAAGCATATCGTAAATCTTTTTGCTGCTGTACTGTTAACTTGTCAAAACTATCTACACCGTAATCTTTTATATTTGGTGGTTCAAGTACTGCTGCTACATCTGCTCTAACTTGTGGGCTAATAAGTCTAGGGTCTATTCCTGTAAAGCCGCCAGCTTGATTAACTAACTTGTTTAGCTGCGGTAAGTTACCTTTTGCTTGGTCAAGTACTTCTACTGGTATATTAACAGATTCAGCTAAACGTCTTAGTCTCTGTTCTCCAGTAAACCAGCCTAATGAGTTACGTTCAAGCAAGTTTTCTAATCTTCTACGTTCTGCTTTATATTTTGCAGCTCTTTTCTTTGCGCCAGCTGCACGATTCTTGCTGCCATTCTCTCTGTATATCTTTTCTTTTAATCTGTTAGTTTTTTCTAGCTTTTGTAATCTACGTATCTTACTGCGCCTATCTCCATTAACACTGTCATCTGTATCTGTCGGTGGTTCGGAGTAGCCATCAATATATACCTGCAATGAATGTGTGCAGTTAGGATGAAATAAACCATCAGCTTTTGCAGTATCTAAACTAGGCACTTCGTGAAATTTAGGTGGTAACTTTTCTAAGTCATTAGTAGTTCGTATTACTTTGCCTTCGTATGGTCTGCATAAATCACATTCCATCGGACTGTCAGTTACAAAACTAAGATATTGGTCTGCATCTTCATATCTATCTATAGAACCTTGTACTTGTGCATTACCAGCAATAGTTCTGATTGACGTTTCAGCGTAAGCATCTATCGCCATCTTCCTATTGCCGACATTTATAGTCTTTAAACCTTTATCTAATAAGCTGTTAACAGCTATTTCTGTAGCATCCTCTAATGTTGCCCCACCGCCTAAAACTAGCGCCGCTGCGGACTCTGTAGCTTCTCTAAAGGCATCTTGTACGCCGTTAACTATATTTAGCTTGTTAACTCGGTTACCCATACGATTAATTGCAGCATCCATTAAACCATCTAGTGCATATTGTGATAATGTTTGGAATCCACCACTTACATCGGGCGTAATACCTGCTGCAAGTAATTCTGCTGCTGCTGTCTGCTCTCCAATAGAGTAAGCAATTTCTACTGCATTAGTTATCGATGTTGGTATTGCAGCAATAGCTTTGTCAGCTTGTTTTGTTGCTTCTTCAAATAGTTTTTTATATGACTTTTGTTTAAATTGTAGCCATGACTCTACAGAAGATAAATATTCTGCATTTGTATTGCCATCTAGTACTTCATTGGCTGTAAGCTCTGTTAAAAATTCAGAGATGTCTCTGAATACTTCAGCTTGCGATTCGACTAGCTGTTCATTATTAACTGGGTCATAAGCCATATCATGGTAAGTCTAGAACATCAGATACGTTTTGGTCAGACAAGTTAAAATTAGTTGCAATCTTAAGTACTTCTTGTTCTACTTCTTCTTCAGATAGTTCGGGGTTAAGCAATCTAACTTTTGTATCTAATGATGCAGCTTGCGCTCTGTGTAGTGATTCAATTACTGTTGCAGATTCTCTAACATCTTGTTGTACTGCATCTTGCCATTCAATACGTAATTTTAATGGTTTGTATTGTTTACTAAATATCTCTACATCAATAAGTTGTAATTTATAAAGTATATCTTGTAATGGTGGTGTGTAGTATCTTTGTTTTTTACCTTGTGTTGTAAATGATTTTCTTTCACGTAGTTTAAGTGCTGTACCGCTCTCTGCTCTACCTTCTATATTTATGCCGAATGACTGTGGACTGTAACCAGCAGCTGTGACTGCTCTATCTATAAGTTCCATCACGGTGTTCTTGTGTGCTGCATCCCTTATATCGAATTGGACGGGCTGTATTCCTTTAGATTCTCCGTTAGGGTCTATTTCTAGTCCAGTAAATACTTCTGCATCAATGTCAAAAGTAGTACCTCTTCCACGACCTCTTCTCTCTAAATATTCTGTAGGTACAACTATTCTTGATTTACCAAGTCTAATGTCTCTCATCCATGATGTGTACGATTCATCAATAGCGTCAAATAAACCTTCTATACCGTCATAGTCAGAACGACCATATTCGTAACCTTTTAATCTTCTTAGTGGTCTTTGATTAGGTACATAAACAGAAGCAAGCCCGTTAAATGGTAAAACTACTTCTTCTTCTAAGTCAGAAGTCTCTGCTAATTTACTAAGTTCAACTCTTGTACCGATATTTGTCTTAGTGCCATGATAAAGTGCATGATGTATTAATCCGTCTTCGTGATGTTCTATATGACGATATACACCTTGTCCATCAACTGGTTCATACTCACTGACGTAACCAACGGCTACTAACTCTCCATACATAAACGTTGCAATTGCCCTGTCGGGGTTAACTACTTGTATCTTTGGAGAATCCATAAATCTACTATCCCAAACTAATCTTAAAAATACACCACCCATTGCTGATGATGTCTCGCCAGCTTCTAGTAGTTTATTTTTAAGCCCGCAGTAATCTATTAAATCGTTTAGTGCATCTTGTGTGTTTATTGTGTCTTGGTCTGATGCTTCTTCATCTTGTATAACAAAGTTAGGTGGTTCAGAAAATAATAAGTCAGCACTTGTTTGTGCTATGTCTCCAGCTAAAGGAACGTGTATCTGATGTCTGTCTGTTTGTAGCTCTGTTGCGCCTTTGCGTGTCCAAAACATATAACGTCTTGGTCTATAATCTTGTGGCACGTCAGCATACGTCTTTCTAAGTATTGCTGGGTCTCCCGCATGCCATGCAGAATGTTCTTGATAAACCCTAAATATTTGTTTGTGGTTTTCGGGCGGATAAGCCGACCCGTTAGCGGGTAGATTTAACATTTAATATTTTTTCTTTTTTTTAGGCATTCCTTTTTTCTTTGCCTTCTGTGCTTTAGGATAACCTTTTTTCTTTGGCATCTGTTCACTCACTCCTTGTAATCCAATGTCGCCATATAGCGCCTAAACTTATCATTGCATATCTTAGCGCATCTACTGCATGGTCATTACGTTTTAAAGGTTTATCTTCGCCTTTTTCCTGTTGCTTGACATCCCAAACATACGACTCAATCTCTTCGATTAAGTTAGTACAGCTGTTATGAACTTGCAGCTTACGACTTCCTAATAAGTTGTATACTATTCTAATACCATCTTGTACATTGTTGTTCGCTTTTGATACACCTAAATGATTATCTCTCCACAGCTGTGTAATAAAACTAGCAGCAGAAGGGTCAACAAAAATACGTCTTACGTCATAACCATCTAAAAACTTAGTAAGTTCCCTTGAGTATTCTGCATCTGATAGTTGTCTTTGACCTTTTTTAGAATCATAATAATATTCTTTGACTGCATATAACTTATCGTCTTCCCCTTCGCCTATAAGAATAGCGGTAAACGGATTAGTTGTGCCATAGTCAATGCCTACCCAGTACTCTCTCATCTTTGGCAGCTCATTAACAACATTATGTAATCTATCAAAACAATCATAAACAGCGCCTTCTGCCATTACCCATTCGCCATTAATAAATCTTCTATACCATAAACTAGATGCTGGACTGTACTCTGCCTTAAGTGACGTTACATACTTAGGGTCAAGTGTATGATTATCGTCTAATTCAAAAGCAAAGTTCTTTATGTCAAGTTCATCTTCTCTATCTAAAAACTTCTTCTTTAACCAGTGGTTTGGACTATCGGGGTTAGTTGTTAAGAACATTTGTGCGTTCTGTACACGTAATCGAGATAAAAGCATATTAAAAAATGATTCAGCCCATAGTGTTACTTCGTCTCCATAAGCTCCAGCAAGTGTAAGCCCTCGTATCTTTGCTTCAGCTCTCTCGTCATTAGCACCTACGATATAGATAGTTCTGTTGCCTATTTGTATCTCTCCACTACCAGTTCGTGTAATTAAACTGCCCGAACCGTCCATTAACTCGCCTAAAACGTCAATAACGTTTCTTTTAAGTGTTCTTTCGGTCTTACCTACCATCAATAGGTTACCTTTTGCGCCAGTTTGACAAAATTCTATCCATCTTATTAATGAAGATATTGTCTTACCACTAGATACAGAACCTTGCCATATATTAATACGTGCTGTTGAATCTAATATAGAATCAAGTTGTTTACCCTTCTGTAGATTTATCATTGCGTAAGTCCTCTATTTGTTTAGCTAATTCTTTGACTGGGTCATCTTGTGCTGTTGCAACATTACGTTCTGTTCTGCCCCACTTATCGGGGAATTTGCGCTCTAATCGCCAAGCAGCTGCTGTCCAGTTTTTTTGTGCAGCTTGACCTATTAATCCAACTAACATAGCTTCTGACTGTGCTTGACTCTTTTTTACTGTGTCGGAAAATTCAACAAAAAGAGATTCTTTTTTACGTATCTTAGCTCTAGGATTCTGTTTTAAACGCTCTTGTTCTTTATTACCGCGCTTAATCCATTCATAAATACTGTCACGATTAATGCCTACTAAGGCAGCTGTTGTTTCTATGTAATTTCCAGCACGAAGATATTGTGCTATCTCATTCATTAATTCTGTTGTAAGTTTCGTTGGTCTTCCTGCCATTGTTACCTAATCCTGTTAGGTCAACAAACTAAAGCCTGTTTAGTTTTAGCTGTTAACTACCGCTAGTCCTACTGTGCGCAGAACTTCCTGCACATCTTTATTATTACCGCTTGTTGCATTATATAGCAAATCTGTCATGAGTATGCACGCTGCATTAAATAAATCGTTGCCTGTTATAGGTATATTGTTTCTTGCCATAACTGGTTCATCTCCTGTTATAAAGAAACCATCTAATATTGACTCCCTTAAAGTTCTAAATTCTATTTCTTCAAGTTCATCGTATGCAAAGTTTGCAGTTAAAAAAGATATATATGTTTGCATCGCTTCTTTAAGCGGTGGTGGTATTTCTATTTCGTAGTCGTCTTGACTTGACATTCGTACCCTAATTCTTCTAAAGCATATTTTATTTCTTCTGCCTGTGCTATATCCGCAGCTGGTACAACTACTTTATGTGTTTGTTGACCAAAGTCTTCTTCGAACATTGGTTTATCATTTGCATGCAGCATGTCCATGACTGCTTGTTGGTCAAAACCTGTACCTAAGAGTGAACCTGTAGACGCATCGATTTCAGATAACATTTCCATTAACATTGCTTCATTCCAGCCGCCGTCCATTGTTAATGTGTTAGATGCAATAAGATATGCTTTTGCTTCAGCATCTGTTTCAAACTTTACATGTAACGTTGGCACTAGCCATTCATTAGTTTCTTTTTCTAAGTCTATATATCTTGGTAAGTCTTCTTGTCTTTGATACATACCTTGCAGCGCAGATATTCTTCCGTGTCCTGCAACTAAAATACCCGTAGTGTCATTAACTACGGGCAATTCTATAAATCCAAATCGCTTAATTGATAATTCTATTTCTCCTAAATTGTGGTCTTTAGGATTTTGTTCCTCGAATGTAAAGAGGTGTAATCGGTCATAAGTTACTTTTGTTTCCATTCGTACATTATAGCGTAGGTTTTCAAAAGCATGGCTAACATTAGATAAGCGCTATGACTGTGCCGCTCAAGTGTTATTTGTATAATGCTTCGGTCGTAGCGCTGCTAGCTTTAGAACATATTGTCTGCGTCTAATTCTTCTCCATCAATCATACGTTGTATGAAATCTGACTTAGGCGTAGACTTAGGCGCATTTCTTTCTGCTATGTAAAGTCTTAATGATACAAACATAAGTTTGCTAATCATATAAAACACATTAGCAAAAAAGAATATTGCTAATCCGTAAAAGACTTTCCAATCCCACGACTGACCTTGCCATTCATTAATAAACAGTTCTATAAATAGCAACATTACACAAACACTCTTGTTGGGTCATTAACTATTTTTGTTTGCGCTCCTGCAAACGTTAGTTCATAACCTCTTGTCGCTAGTCTTTTAGTTTTACCTCTTACATACTTGTAATAACCGTATTGCTCTGTTACGTAATCAATATCTTCTATGCTTTGTCCGTAACTACCATTATAGAAATAGACAAACTCTAGTTCTAGTTTGGTATTGTTTATGCTTTCCGCACTTAGCTTTGCAGCTTCTTGCAATTCAGTAAATACGTAATACGGAAGTGTACCTTCCTCTTTACCTTTTTTGTAGTCATATCCAGCTCTGAACGCAGCTTTAACATAAGCAACTGGCTTACCTTCTGCGTTAAAGACCTCGAAATCTGCTGGGTACATTGTAAACGGCAATGTTCTAGGCAGCAAGCCACCTTCTCCCGAACTTCTTTCTTTGTCTTCTACGGGCTGGAGACTGCCAACAAATTCGTATGTATAGCCAACAGTCTTTAGAAACTTAGTAAATTTCTTAAGACCAGTAGCTTTTAACAATTTCTGCTGGGCAGCATGATTAATTATCTCAACCATTTTTTCCATCCTTTCTTTTATACAATCTATCGTACCACATTGTGATACCTATTCAACATAATCTAAGACATAATCTATTAACTTTGTTACTTGGTCATATCCTCTGTCGTTAAATAAACTTAGACATTCTCCAAACATAACAAGCTCTTTATATCCATACTTAAAAAAATCAACTTTGCTGTAGTTTATATCTTCACTAAAAGAATTATGTGCAATGTTTACAAAATCATTAAATACTGTAACGCTAGTATTTTTTGACCATTCCATTGCCTCTATTAATATATCTTTACATTCATCGTCTGTTAACCATTCCGTTCTTGTGGTTTTAGCCATTATTACTTCCTTTCTTTTTGTATAATATCTACTTTTAATAAATCAATAGTGTAATTACAATATACTGTTTCGCAGATTTTCCAATTGGGCATCCATGCGTTTGTAATTAATTGTTTGTTACAATCGGGGCATATCCACTTTAATTTATTTAGATTTATGCCATCTAACATTTTGCGTAATCCACTTGGTAAACATTAGCCATTGCTTTTGCTACTTGTGTAAAGTAGAACTTAAAGTCTTTTGCTGGCACATTGTAGAAATTCATTTTTACAATGTCATTTTCTACTCGTAATTGTATTCCTTCATCAGCAACATTTAGGAACTCAACGATTTCTGCCATCTTGTATTCCATAACGCCTTTTTGACCTTTAACATTGTATTCAACTGCAAATTCATCAGTCAATTTAATTTTGTCTGTTTCATCAACAAAAGTTTTTAACCATTCTTGGAACGCCATTATATAACACCTGCTTCATCTTTTATTGCATCAACAAAGACATCTACAGTGTTTACGAAAAGTTCTTTAAGCTCTTCTAACTCTTCTAAATCTACGCCTTCATCTAAAAACGTATTTAGCAACTTTTCCATCATTGCTAATTTCTGATTTATCATCATTTTTTTAACCATCCTTTTTTAACTTACATAATAGATTATAGTAACTGTATCACGTTATGCAACACGATTTAAAGATTTATTGATTGATAAGAGATTTGCTGTAAAAGCTTTGTGTGACTATGTAGCCACCAGTATCTTTGTATTCACGAACTTTGTTTAACGCATCGGATTTAGAATCAAATTCATGAAACCATACACGACCAGTTAAAGCAACTGCTCTTACAACATACACTATTGGTGCGTTCATAATACTAATATTGTATCACAATATATGATTAGGCAGCCTTTTTATTATAAGTTTCTTGTAAATAACTAAGTTGAAAAGCTTCTCCAACTGGTAAACCATAATCTATAAGTCTATCAGTGACGCAGTCTCTACATTCGCAGTTATCTTTGTATTGATGTGTAGCTTCTATTTTGTATACTCCTGCTAATGCAAAACTAGCTATTGCGTCTTTTTTGAGTTCTTCTTCGTAAGCTTCAAGGTCAAATACATGTAAACCTTCTGTAGGTTCTGAACCAATACCTAAGTTTAATAAATCATGTCTTGCTTCTGCTAATGCAGCTAAACCCATGTGCTTACATTCTTTTGACAAATACATGTCAGTGTTAAGTTCTAGCGGATAACCGTCTAGGTCTTCTGCGTATATACCTTGTAAATCGTATCTCATACTGTACCTATAGGGGAAAAGTTTTTGATTTTTGCAGTACCTTTTGTGTTATCTTCTTCAACAACAAAAGTAACTTCTAGTGTTGCAATACCCTTTGTATTTTCTTTGTAGTATTCTTTGTTCCAAGTAAGAACACCTTTGCGTTCTTTTTTATCTTGTTCCCAAAACTCTGCAACATCATCGCTGTACTCATCAGTATTTAACCATTGCACTAATGCTTTGGTCTTACCAGTAAACAATGTCTGACCTTCTTTGGTTTCTATAATTGCTTTTTCTTGACCGTAAAATGCTTGCTCTTTGTAATAGTATTTGCTTATTGTAACTTCTGTTGTTATCTCGCCAATTGTTAAAGCTGGTACATTTGCTTTGTTAATAAGTTTTGCGAACGCGTCAACTTCTTTTTGCCATTGTTCTTTACATAGTTTTTCTAAGAATGCTATTTGTTTTTCTGTAAGACCAAATTTAGTTTTGTCAAATATATCTGCAATTAACGGGTTTACATCTTGGAAGTAATTAGCAGCTTGTGCCAATTGTGGATTACTTTTAACAAACTTGGCAGAAGTATCTAAATATTGCTGTTGTATTCTTGCACGTTCTCTTGCTTTGGCAGCTTGTAATCTTAGTGCTTCGTAGTTAGAACCTTGATGTACCATTTCTGCACAATCTGTACCTGCGTTAAATTTACGCTTTGCATTTGGGTAGTTAAAAACTACTGGGTACATAACAAAACTACCGCAGAAAAAACAGTTAGTACCTTGATACTCTGTGTCAAACATGTGCTTATGTGTCATTAACTCGTTGTACTCGAACTTTGTAAGCTCGTAGTTTTCTAAAACCTCATGTTTTCTGAAAGCTGATTTTTCTTTATTCATACAATATTATTGTAGCACTTTGTAATACAATGTGTAAAGTTTTTAGATTTTTTTTCTATTACCTAAAACATAACTTCTTACTAATTGTTGTAGTGCAAAACTTCTTTGTTTCATCGACATACGAAAATCAAGTACATCGTGATGAAAGTGACATAAGAATGCAACGTTATCTAAGGTGTCATTAGAGATAGCGCCACCCATCCCCGCAGCTTTGATGTGTGCCATGTCAGTACCTCTGCTGCTGCACTCTGCCCACTCACAAACGCCTTTAGATTCTAACACGACAGCTTCTCTTAATAACTTACGTCTAGTCGCTCTATCCTTTGGCGGTATGCCACCATAAGGATATGTTGTCTCGTTCATTCTGTACCTTCGGGTTTGTAGTCCTCTTCAGCATCTAAGTAATCTTCTTTGGTAATCATAATTTGTATGTTAAACATTGGATGTATAACATTTAGTTTTTGCTTTACCATTGCTTCAGCATCTTCTTGATTAGGTGCTTGTACACCAATTCTACCAGTTAGGTATACGTCAAATTTCTTCATTTTATTGTCTCCTTCTTGCAGAATCTGCATTGTAAAATAACATCTAGGTCTACATTCACACATCCAAGTTTTGCACAATCTCTTTTTTTAGGTGTAGACGTTGTCATCTCATTCTTTAATGTTGTCCAGTTATTTGTTATTGCTTGTGCAGATAGTGTCATGTCTGCCCAGTTTTTTTTATAGTGCTTTATAGCAGCTGCAACTTCTTCGGGTTTAGCTTTAATCTCACGCAGCTCTTTACATGCTGCATTTACTCTACCCAATTCGCCAGCTGGTGCGTTCTTCCAGTCAATACCTAAACCAGCGCACATTTCTTCAAAAAGTAAATCTCTTTTTCTAGTTCGCTTTTTACTATCTGTTTGTTGGCTTTGTTTAGTGGCTATGTTTTGTACGACACCTGCGCGTGACCCTTGCGACTTAGACGCGCGACCCTTACGCACGGGTGCGCTACCTTGCGCAATAGTGGCATGTAGGTAGTACATGTTTGACGTATAGGCATCTGTGCCTTCAATCATTCTATGTTCTACTGTTACTGCTCCTATCTTTATTAACTCTTCTAATGCTCTTTGTACTGTTCTTGTGCTGCAATACATTGAATCAGCTAAATACTTTTGTGAAGGGTAACAAGCGTTAGATTTTTCGTCTGCTCTTCTTCTTAAGATACAATAAAGTCTTACAGCGTTACTGCTTATTGCTGCAAACAATACTGATTCGGGTAATATTGCGAAGTACTCGGAAGCACTTATACGCTCTTTCATAATGCTAACATTCTTTGACCATCCTCTTTTGTAGAAGGTTCACTTATAAGTTTAAATGCCCACTTCTTATCTTTTTGATTCTTAGGTTCGAGTGTTTTAATATCCCAACCGTCATCTCTTAGGTCATAAATGATAGCGCCGTATCTTTTGATTCTCAAGTCATAAGTAAACTCATCGCCTGTAACTTCTTTAAAAGTTTTTAAAGCCCACTCGACTTTATCTTTTTGACTAACTTTTTTATACGCTGTGCTAGTAGGTACTATTTGTCCTCGTAATAATTCCATTTACCATCCTTTATCTATACTCTTTCTTTAACTGCTGCTATGGTACTTGTTTTCCATAACGGTTTATTATCTATTCGCATATCGGGTTCGGGTAAAAAATGATTACCATTTTTAGACCTTTGAATCCATACATATACTGTTCTTAACTTTACGTTAAACATCTTTGCAATGTCTTGACATGTTAAGTAGTTTTCCATTTCCGCTCCTTCCGTAAAATTTATTGTAACAGTTGTTGCATATAATGCTACATGTATTACAATTTTAGTTATGCAATTAAAAGATATAAAAAATAACGTAGCTAACGTAGCTGACGTTTTTACAAAAACAAAACAAGTAGATACAAATTCTATATTGATGTTATCAATAGCAGAATTGTTAATACTTTTAATAGAAAAGGATGGAACGGATGACTCAAGGAACAAACTCAAAATATAATGCGCCTAAGTTTTTAGATGACTACATTGGCGTAGACGAACTCATCGAACAGATGAATGACAAATATCCTACTGGACACTTAATTACAGAGATATTAGACATGTCAGATACACACGTAGTATTTAAAGCTTCTTTTTATAAAACCGAAGATGACAAGTTTACAAAATGTACTGGTCATGCACGTGTTGAAAAAACTAATATGAACCAACATTGGTTTGAAAAAGCAGAGACTAAAGCACGTGGTCGTTGCTTACGCGTTTTACTTAGTGCTGGAGTTACTAAAGAAGAAATGGAAGATGTAGACAGCGTAATTCCCAACGCTGCTTCAAAACCTAAACAGTCTGTTGCAAAAGCTGACGTTCAAAAATCTCATGCCCATGTTGTAACAGAACGTACCAATGATGCAGTTGCTGCATTACAGACAATACAACAGACTGTAAAGGGTAAAGACTTACTACAACTACTTAACACTTCACTAGAAGAATGTGAATTAGTATTAGTCAAAACATTAGATGAAGCTAAAGACCATTTATATAAACTAGGCGAAGCTGACGTAGCAGAACTTACTGATACATTAAAACGTAAAGCTGATATACTAAATTAAAATAAAATACTATGGTGTATTTTAATATTTTGAGTAAAGAACCTAAACCATCCTTTGCTTAAACATCGGGCAACCGATAAACAAAAAACCACCTGCAAAGGTGGTTTTTGTTTTGTATAGTACCCCTACTATACGATTTACGTACGCATGTCCTTCACAATCCATTACTTTCATAACACTTGTTAAGTACCAAAATAAAGATAGAAAGTTTTACTTTCTTTTATTATTTAGACCAGCGCTTTACTGGCTTAGTATGAGTATAACAAAATTTCTTTTTATTGTATATTGATAACTTTATATCGCAAGTTTCTTTTTGACATATACGTTCATCGTAATTCTTTTTAGGCTTACGACCTTTTATGCCTTTCTTTCTTGCGTATAAAGACATGCACTATCCTTTTGGTATAGTGTTACCCCATTTGTTTGGACTATCTTCTATAGCGTTTTGCAATAGAGAAATAGCAGAAGCTGCGCCACCCATAAAGGCTGCGTATAGCATTTCTGCTTCATTACCTATTAACAAGTTTGCTGATAATCCACCGAGAAAACCTTGTATAAAAGTTCTCGCAGCTCTAATTAAGGCATTCTTCCAATAAATTGATGCTGTCATAATTACTCCTTTTCGTTATCGTCTAATCTGACCGCTGGATATTCTACCGTAGTACATCCTTTTTCGGGGTGGACAAACATTAATCTTTGTGTTGGTCTACCTTGTGCCGCTAGTGCTTCTAACGCATAATGATTAGATGATTCAGTTGAACCCGAACACCTAACTGTTATACCGTTAAACTCTTGTTGGTAAAGCTGATGCCAATGTCCAAAGGCTAAGTCTTTGAAGTCGGGCATCTGCCCGTCCATTGCCGCTGCTTTCCATCCTAATACCTTTTTGCGAACTCCATAAAACGGTATACCAAGTGACCCTCTAATTTGGTCTCCATGTATAAGCATGCAGCTGTAATTACCTATTCGGTCAATAGTGTACCATGCTCTATCTCCATCAGAACCTTCGGGTATATCCCAAGTAATTCTTTTTTCATCAGCAAGGATTAGGCGTACAGTTTCATAAAGAAATCTATCTCCGTTATCTTCGTAATGATGTTGCCCAAATCTACCAAGTCTACCGTGATTACCAATAACACCAGCAAAGTGTACTTCGTCAAAGTTTGCTAACATGTGTCTTAAAAACTCTGCAAGCATTGTTGCTCCGTTCTTAAATATTTGTCTATACAATCCCGAATCTACTAACCATTGCTGACCAGCAAATATATCAGTACCTTCTATTAAGTCTCCTAAAGCCCATACGTGAACTTTTTTTACTGGATGACTAGCACGTTGTATGTTTGTTAGCTCAACAACTTTTTCTGCATATACTTTAACTCGTTCAGCAGCAATTTCAGAGTTGTAGGTCTTTGTTATTTTACCTAGCTGCCAGTCACTTAATACAGCTACAGCTACCTCTTCGCCTTTTTTTCTAGTATCTTTCTTAGGCGCTTTAACTTTTGGTATATCTATATCAGCAATACTGTCTTTGACTGCACTTGTTACTGTCTCTTGTAGTATGACTGTTTTGTCACGTTCTTTATCTAATTGCTTATGTAAACGCGTTATAGTTTTTTTTAAGTCTTCTAACTTACGGTCGTCTTCGTGTTCTTCAACAAACTTATCAAGGCTACTTGTCATTTTGTTTTTCCATTTCTGTCACAATAATGTCAAATATATATCTGTTTGTATAATCCCAACCGCATTTATCTTTTAAGAAGGCAACTAAAGTATTAGTTGGTATGCTTGGATTTTCTTTTTTATAAGCAATGACGCTATTTAATTGCTCTATACCTTCGGGTGTTTTCCAAACAACAGCTTTGACTTTCTCTGCTGCAAAAGCGTCTATATCTTCTTTGTAATTGTTTTCTTTTTTGACCACTGTCTTACCTTCCTTTTTGGTGTCATCCATTTAGGTTCTGTACTTGTTATAAATTCGTACATAGGTTTACCGCAATCATCTGCTAACACTAAGATTTTTCTGTCGTAACGTTCAGATATAATATCAACTAAACGTTCTAAGGCATCCTTAGCATTATTGTTTGGAACATCTCTTACTCCGCCCAACCATAAAACAGACATAAATGTATCGTTTAATTGGTTATTGTGATGATGTTCTGATTGTATTCCAAATCCTCTTAACTCAATTATTTCGTCTGTAACATTACTTATTGCAAAAGAATAAGGTATGTCAACAAAACCATTCATGTTTACGTAAACATTCTGTAAGTTAGTTAGATAGTTAAATACATCATCTATGGATTTCATAGATGGCATAATCGCAGCTCCTGTGTAATGTACGGATAAACCTTTAATATAGGTTTGATTAATAGCAGTATTACCACGCGTGTCAAAAAGACCAGCTGTCTCACGGCTTATTACTTCATACATTAATCAATATGATACCATATCGAGTGGTCGTTGTTATCAATTACACAATATAGTGTGTGTTACCACTTAGTTTTATTTGCCCAATAAGCAGCAGACATTTTACCTTTAGCTATATTTTTAGCATGCCTTGCTTTAAAAGATGCTTTACGTGCCTTTTGTGATTTGCTAGAAGGGTTCTTGCCTGCACCTTTTACACCTTGTTGACCAAATCTAATTAGTTTAACTTTGTCTCCGCTTTTAGCTAAGACAGCGTGTGATTTAGTTTTATGACTTGGAGTACGTTTAGGCTTGTTATAGCCGCTAAACTTTTGTCCTCTGTACTCTATTGCCATTATTTAGTTCCGCAGCATCCGCCGCCACAGCATCCGTTGTAAGCCATTATTAGTCCTTCCTATGCTCTCAGTCTTATAGTTGCTAGCCATATAGATAATGTTATCACAATACCTATTCCAGTTATGCTTTTTGCGCTACCACTTAACGTAAAATAGCCGATAAGCATGCCCGCTAAAGTCCAGCTCAATGCAATAGTTTCTTTAATTGCGTCTATAAGATAATCAATAAATTTTTTAATCAAAATAACCTTCTTCTAGTAATTGCTACTATTTGTGTCAAAACAACTGGCGCAAATACTTCTTGTGCTTTTTCTTTTTGAGTATCTGCCATATCCGCACCGATGTTAGATAACTCTATGCCGCTTAAATCTACATTAATAATAGCATCTATTGGCGATGCTAAAAACAACTCTACGTTTACTTCAGATACAACGTCAGCAATGTTGTAGTTTTCTACATCAGCATTTGCAATACTTCGGTCTACATATTCTTCTATAGCAACTTCAACGCTTTTTTCAGATTTTGCAGCTGCGGCATACACTTTAACATCTTCTGTTGATTCTACTTGTAATACTTCAGCTACTACTTCTACCTGTTCTTCTGTAAGTTCTTCTACTGTTTCGATAGCTTCAACAACAACTGCTTGTACTATTTCTTGTACTTCTTCTGTTGCAAATTCTAAGTTTTGTACACCAATGTCATTAACTTCTTGAATAACTTCTATAACCTCTTCAGTAGTAACTTCTTCAATAATA